>Ga0247760_1000731_pt1 | contig 34450 bp, 25 predicted proteins | sample UWRJL171409R4_FD_179936 | JGI IMG/M metagenome (GOLD analysis project Ga0247760, IMG submission 179936) | Plant litter microbial communities from Arlington Agricultural Research Station in Wisconsin, United States - UWRJ-L171-409R-4 | ecosystem: Environmental > Terrestrial > Plant litter >... | reverse complement strand
AATCGGCATCCCGATCGCCATCAAGCGCAGCGGCGACCACTTGTAGCGACGCACCAAGAAGCCCTGCGTGAAGACCGCGACCAAGCCGTATACGCCGAGCGCCATGCCGACGGTCCGCGGCGTGGCGTGATTCGAGAGCTCGAGCCGATCTTGGTAGTAGAAGCTGATCGTCTGCTCCATGGCCACGGAGGCCAAGCTGAGCGTGAAACCGACCGCCAACAGCGGCCACACGAGCCGCGCCACGTGCGAGGTGGTCTTGGGCGGCGAAAGCCCGACCAAGCGCTTCGATTCGGGCAGAAAGAACCAGACGAACGCGAAGTTGAGGAAGGCGACCGAGGCCGAGAAATAGACGGCCGCCAGCAAGCTCAGCAGTGAAAACGCAGCGCCGATCAACGGGCCGAAAATCACGCCTAGGCCGAACGCGGCGCCGATCATGGCCATGCCCGCGGTGCGGTCGCTGCGGCCGGTGAGGTCGGCCATGTAGGCTTGGGCCGTGGGCAACGTAGCCGACGAGAACGCGCCGCCCAGCAAGCGCGTTCCGAGCAGCGCTGCGAACAGCACGGGCGTGGGCCAGTGCGCGCGCCCGCCCAAATCTGCCAAGAGAGCGAAGCCCAGAAAGCTGACGCCGAAGCCCAGCACGCCCATCAGCAGCACGCGCTTGCGTCCAATGCGTTCGCTCAGGCGTCCCCAGGAAGGGCTGACCAGCACCTGCATCAGCGCATAGCTAGCGGAGAGCGATCCCACCTGTAGCTCGCTCAAGCCGAGCTCGCGCCCGAGCGGCGCAAGGATCGGAAACAGCACGCTCAGCCCCAAGATGCTGTTGAAGAGCGTAATAAAGAGTAAGCCCCTGGGGGACATGGCGATGGCGGGAGTAACTGAGTTACGAGATCTTTGACACAAGAAAGCTGTGCTACTGGACAAAAGTTTAGCTTGCGCCTAACAAACCCCTGCGATGTCCCAGACCGTGTCCGAGCCCACCGATACGCCTTTCGACCCTGTCCCGGTTCTAGCTGCAGAGCTCAATCTGCCGCGCGCCTCCGTCAGCGCGGTCGTGCAGCTGCTCGCCGAGAGCTCGACCGTGCCGTTCATCGCGCGCTACCGCAAGGAAGCGACGGGCGGGCTGGACGAAGTGCAGATCCGAAATATCGAAGAACGGCGCACCTATCTGGTGGAGATGGAGGCACGCCGCAAATCGATCCTGAACGAGATCCAGAGTCAGGGGAAACTCACGCCCGAGCTGGCCAAGCAGTTGGCGAACGCCGGCACCAAGGCCGAGCTCGAAGATTTGTACCTGCCGTTCAAGCCCAAGCGGCGCACACGGGCGACGATCGCCAAAGAGCGTGGGCTCGAGCCGCTAGCGAATTTGATCTGGAGCCAAGGCCGAGCTGGCTCGCCCAGCGAAAGCGCGCAAGCGTTCGTCAATCCAGAGAAGGAAGTGGCGGACGTGAGCGCGGCCCTCGCGGGCGCCCGTGACATTTGCGCCGAGCGCATCGCCGAAGATCCGGAGGTGCGCAAGCACACCCGAGAAGCGTACGTCCGCGACGGCTCGATTCGCGTCTCCAAAACCAAAGATTTCGAAGACAAGACCACCAAGTTCGATAGCTACGCCGCGTTCGAAGAGCCGATCGCCAAGATCCCCTCGCACCGCTACTTGGCAATTCGCCGCGGTGAGACCGAAGGCGTGCTGCGCGCTGGCCTGGACGTCGATCAGAGCAACGTGGTGCCGTTCGTCCAAAAGCACGTGAAGCTCGACGCTGCGTCGCCCTGGGCAAGCGAGCTTGCGAGCGCGATCAAAGACGGCGTCGAGCGTCTGCTCCTGCACTCGGTGCAGGTGGATGTGCGCGTCGAGCTGAAAATGCAGGCGGATAAAGGTGCGATCGACGTGTTCGCGCAAAATCTGCGCGAACTCTTGCTGTCAGCGCCGTTCGGTACGAAGACCGTACTCGGCATCGATCCCGGTCAGCGTACCGGCTGCAAATGCGCGGTGGTCGACGAAACCGGCAAATTGCTCGAGCACGAGACGATCTATCTCGTGCAAGGCGACGCGGCGCTGGAGCGCGCGCGCCAATCGTTGCGCGCGCTCTGCAAGAAATATCCGATCGTCGCCGTCGCGGTCGGCAATGGCACGCACGGCCGTGAAACCGAAGCTTTCGTGCGCGAGCTCCTGAAGGAGGAGGGGCTGACCACCAACGCCGCGCCACTGTGCGTGGCGGTCAGCGAGGCCGGCGCCAGCATCTACTCGGCAAGCGACGTCGCACGTGAAGAATTTCCCGATCTCGACCTGACGGTGCGCGGCGCGATCAGCATCGCGCGCCGCCTACAAGATCCGCTCGCCGAGCTGGTCAAGGTCGACCCCAAGAGCATCGGCGTCGGCCAATACCAACACGACGTGTTTCAGCCGTTTCTGGCCAAAAAATTGGATGAAGTGGTCGAGAGTTGCGTCAATAGCGTGGGCGTGGAGGTGAACCTGGCCAGCGCGCCGCTGCTATCGCGCGTCGCCGGCATCGGTCCCACTCTAGCCAAGAAGATCGTCGCTTATCGCAACGAAAAGGGCGCCTTCACCAGCCGCAGCAAGTTGCTGGAGGTGCCTGGCTTCGGTCCGCGCACCTTCGAGCAAGCCGCCGGCTTCTTGCGCGTGCGTGGCGGCGAGCATCCGCTCGACTCGAGCGCGGTGCACCCCGAACGCTACGCCTTGGTCGAGAAAATGGCGGCGGATTTGGGCGTGCCGGTCGTCTCCATGATCGGCAATCGCGAGCTACTCGAACGCCTGGACCCGAAGCGCTATCAGGAGGGAGACGTCGGCTCGTTCACTTTGAACGACATCCTGAGTGAGCTCAAGAAGCCGGGACGCGACCCTCGCGCCACCTTCGAGCCGCCCAAGTTCCGGGATGACGTGCGGACGATGGAAGACTTGAAGACCGAGATGGTGCTGGAAGGTGTGGTCACTAACGTGACCGCTTTCGGCGCCTTCGTGGACATCGGCGTTCATCAAGACGGCCTGGTCCACGTGTCCCAGCTGTCCGACCGCTTCATCAAGGATCCGAACGAAGTCGTCAAAGTCGGCGATAAGCTCAGCGTGCGCGTGCTGGAGGTCGACCTCGTACGCAAGCGCATCGCCCTCAGCGCCAAGCGTGGCAGTGAGGCGCAAGTCGGGGGTGCCAGCGGCGCTCGCCCGGCGCCCGGCCCCGGCGGCGGGCGCCCCGAACAAAACCGCGATCGGCGCCCCTCCAATCAAGGGCGTCCGCAAGGCGGCGGCAAGCAACCTGCAGCGCAAGGCTTCACGAACAACCCGTTCGCGGCTCACTTTCGCAAGTGAGTGGTTTTGAAGGCGGCGACGGGAGCGGTTCTAGAACAGTTCTAGGGCCGACCCCGAGCGCGGCTCAGGCGCCTCGTGACCGCCCAAGCGACGAGCCAGGCCACACCCAAGCTGGCGTGGCCCCCGAGGACGTGCGCCCAATCGCCGTTTCCACAATGCAGCTCGAGCAGCAGATTGGCCGATAGTCCGAGCGCAGCAGCGCTCAGGCACACGGTGCGCAGTGAAGGTCGATCATCACGATCGAGCGCCCAGAGCAGCAGCGCGATCGGCAACGTGAGCAGCGCGCCATAGCCGAAGCAACCGAACGCGCCGCTTGATTCGATTCGGCGACTGACCTCGGTGGCTGGCGCAAAGGCTGCCAAAGCCGGCACAGCGAGCGCAAAGGCGAGCAGCCCGACGTAATCGCCCAGGGCATGACCCCGCGGTGATTCGGACAGCTGTTTGCCGAACGCGAGCGCGATGGCCAGAAAATAGACGCACAAAAGCAGAGCTACCCGCTGCATGGGGTAGTGCTCCAAATCCGCGCGTTGTCCGAGCAAGCCCCCCGCGAGCAACACCAGCAAGAGCGGTAGCAGCAAGAGGGTGAAGCGCAGAGGCGACGGTCGCGAGCGGAGCCAGGCTCGAGGTCCAGTCTCACGCGCCAGCTTTCCTTCGATCTGCTCGAACAAATCGTCCGACGATGGCAGAGGGCGCGTCGTTTGTGCGGCCAAGTTGCGACCGAGCTCGGCGTCGCGTTCGAACAGCTCACGACACTGCGGACAGCTCGCCAGATGCTCTCGCGCCTGTGCTTCGGGCCGTGCACCGCTCACGAACGCATCGCGAATTTGCGTGCAGTCCATCACTTGCTCCCCTCGATGCTCGGCTTGCCTTCATGAATGCCATGGGGCACGGGCGCGTCATCACCGAGCCGCGCGCGCAGCGCCACGTAACCGCGATGCGCGCGCACTTTGACGGCCGCTACGGTAGACCCCAGCGCCTCCGCGACCTCCGGAAAGCTCAAACCACCGAACCAATGCAGTTCGATCACCTCACGGTGCTCGGCAGGCAACGCGCTGAGCGCGCGCGCCGTTTCGCGCGAGGCGTCGGAACGCTCTTGCCCGCGCGGCCCCTCAAACGGCTCGGCCACGCGATCGTCATCGAGCGACGTCTCGTGGCGTCGCTTGCTGCGCCGGAAATACTCGCGCTTGAGATTCAACGCGATCGTGAAAATCCAAGGTTTTAGCTTGCGACCGGGCTCGAAGTCCAGGCGACTCCGATGCAGATGTAGGAACGTCTGCTGAACCAAGTCGTTGGCCTCTTCGGGGCTTCGCAGATCGCGGGCCATGGCGCGCAGCAGGAGCGGAGTGTAGCGCCGAAATAATTCGCGAAAAGCCGCCTTATCGCCGGCAATGTAAGCCGCCATGAGCTCCTCGTCGCTGGGCACGGGGGGAATATAGCCAGCATTGCCCCGAGCGACGCAAACGCTAACCATTTCCCGCGTCTTGGCTATACTCCGGGAGCGCGGCCGAGCCACATGGAGAAGTCATTTTGGACCTGAACAGAGGAACCAGCATCGCCCTTGCGGTATCGGCCTTACTGGCCGCGGGCGGCTGCGGCGGTGGCAGCGCAGAGCAAGCAGCGAGTAGCGCTTCGCAGTCGATCAAGTGCGAAGGCGGCAACGCCTGCACGGGACTGTCGGAGTGCGCCACCCAAGACGGCAAGAGCAGCTGCGTGGGTGAGAACGCTTGCAAGGGGACGGGCTACGTCTACACCCAAACGCAGGAACAGTGCACCGCGCTGCAGATCCGCAACAAGCCCTGAACGCCCTGCCGAGCGCGCGTTCAGCCTCCGCTGTTGCGTGCGTCGGCTTCGGGCTGCGCGTGCCGCATTACGACGCGATCTTGAGCCATGGCCTGCGCTCGGACTTCGCAGAAGCCATCAGCGAGAATTTTTTGGGCCGAGGTGGGCGGGCTTTCAGCGTGCTGGAGCGCGTGCGTTCGGACATGCCGGTCGCGCTGCACGGCGTCTCGCTCTCGATCGGTGGCATGGAGCCGTTGGCCAATACGTACCTAGAGGAGCTCAGCGAGCTCGCCAGGCGCATCTCGGCCTTCAGCGTGTCCGACCACCTGTGTTTCGGGACTTTCGGCGGGCACTACGCGCACGACTTGTGGCCTCTACCGTATACGGAAGAGGCGCTCGTCCACGTGGCGGAGCGCGTGCAAAAAGTCCAAGATCGGCTGGGTCGGCGGCTGCTGCTCGAGAACGTTTCGAGCTACGTGGCGTATCGCGCGAGCACGCTCACGGAGTGGGAGTTCTTGAGTGAAGTGGTCACGCGCGCCGACGCCGGGATCTTGCTCGATTTGAACAATGTCTTCGTCAGCGCCAATAACCACGGCTTCTCGGCCCTTTCGTACCTGCGCGCCCTGCCCAGGGAACGCGTGCGGCAAATCCATTTGGCGGGCCACAGCGACGCCGGCGGCTATTTGTTCGATGACCACGGCTCAGCGGTTTCGGACGCCGTTTGGCAGCTGTACGAGCAATCGCTGGAGCTATTCGGCGCGCTCCCGACGATCGTCGAATGGGACGAGCGGCTTCCGGAACTGTCCGTGCTCGAAGCGGAGGCAGCTCACGCGCGGGCGCTCTCGAACGCGCGACTCACCGCGCGGCACGAGGCGGAGCCGTGAAGCTCGCCGAGCTCGAGCGCTACTTCGCTAGCGCCGCGACCTCGGGCAGCGGCCCACTGCCGGATCTCGAGCGAATTTTCGTTGGAAGCGATCAGCTTTCGGCCAAAGACCGCCTGGCGATCTACAACCGCGGCTATTTCTATCGTCTGCTCGATGCTTTGGCCTCGGTGTTCGGTCAGACCAAGCGCCTACTGGGCGACGCCGATTTCGAGCGCTTGGGCCTAGCCTACGTCGCGCAGTATCCGTCCGAACACCCTGCCGTCGAACGCATCGGGCGCGCCTTCCCCGCATATTTGCGCGGCGTTCACGCGCCGGCCACCATCGTCGACGTGGCTTCGCTCGAGTGGGCGAGGTTGTGCGCGCTAGTTGCAGCCAATCCCAGAAGCGTGGCTACCGTGCACGCCATCGAGCCGGGGCTATTTCCGCAAGCGCGGCTCCGCTTCGTGCCGTCCTTGCATTGGCTCGAGCTCGATCCGCGCGCGCTTTCGGCCTTTGCGGGCGAAGCTCCAGCGCGCGCCGCTCAGGCTACCGCGGACCCACCCGGGCCTCTCCTCGGGGTCGCTGTTTGGCGCAACCAGCATGCCGTCCGACACGAAGCCTTGGACGCGTCCGAGTGGACCGCCTTGGTGTGCGCGGCAGGCGGAGGCACGCTGAGTGAGGTCTGCAGTGCTTTTGCTAGTGAGTCAGCGGCTGATGACGTGCACCGCGCGTTCCAGGTGCTGTCCAACTGGTTTGCCAAGCAATGGCTGGAGCAAATCGAGTACGGCGAAGCGCGGCGGATTTCTGACTGATTGAGCTCAGTCGAGCACTATCCAAGCCAGGCGACTCGACGCGCGCGGGCGCTGCCTGGCGGAGCGGAAGTAGCGCTCGTCTTCGTAGTAGGCGGGCGACTGATTCGGCGACCAGCCCGGCACGCCGAGCACGGGCAGCGGAGATAACCGCGCGGGTTCACTCAAAAATCCGTGCAAGAGCGCGGCGAGCGCGCCGTCCAGGAAAACGCGAAAGTCGGAGCGAGTGAGCCCCAACCGCTCGGCAGCGACGCGCACGAACAGAGCCTGGCCCATCAAGCGGGGGTGAGGGGCGCGCAGTGCGTCGAGCAAGCCGTGGCCGAAGGCAACAAAGCGAGTGGTCTGCCGCAACTCCGCGCGCCGCTCCCAAAAGACTTCACGCCATTTGAGCGCTGAAAGTGACTCGAAAATCGTAGGCTCCGTGCTCACCACGAGCACTCCCGACTCATCGAGGTGGGTAGCGGCGTTCTGGGTCGGACCGCGAACGGCCTCTTCGGCCGCGAGTTGCACGCGATGGATGGCGGTTTTCAACGCTGGGAAATGCAGCCAAACCAGCGCGCCGAGCAGGTCGTGAAACGAGCCCACTCGAGTCGGCACGAGCGATGTTTCGGAAAGCGAGCGATCGAAGCCGCCGGCCGCCGAGAGCTGAGCCTGAGCCTGCGCCGCAAAATCGAACCAAGGCGCAATCGCGCTCGGAAGCCCTTCGGCCAACTGGCGTAGTTCATGGGGCGCAGGGAAATGATCGAGCAGGAGCAAGCGCTCACGCACACTCGGTTCGAGCACGGAAAATGCTGGATGCTCGAAGCTGTGCACGGGAATGCGCCCGCCGGCGATCATGGCTCGGCGGGGATCTCGAAATGGACGCTGGCACCGCCGCTAGGACGATTCTCCGCCCAGGCACGACCGGAGTGAGCTCGCGCGATGCGCTCCACCAAGGAGAGCCCCAAGCCGAGCGACGACGAGCCGTCACCTCGATAGAAGGCGTCGAAGACGCGGCCCAGCGACTCTTTCGGAAAGCCGGGCCCGCGGTCGAATACCGTCAAGCGCACGTTGCCGTCGATCAGCGAAATTTGCACGCTCTCCACTCCCGCCCCGTGTTTCTGGGCATTTTCCAGCAAATTGCAGAGCGCGCGATCGAGCAGCGTCGGATCGCCCTTGATGAGTACGTTCGGGGCGTCGTCGCGCAGCACACTCGGATCTACCCCGGCGCGCTCGATCGCTCGGGACACGAGCAGGCACGGCTCCAAGGTTTGCAGGGTCAGCGTCCCGAAGTCGAGCCGCGAATTTGCCAGCAGCTTTCCGATCAGATCGTCGACCTCGATGATCTCGCGCTCGACTTTGTCGAGCGTGATGGAGTCAGCCGTGCCGCGGAGCAGCTCAGTGAGCACGCGCAGGCGCGCCAGCGGACTGCGGATCTCGTGCGATACGGCCGCGAGCAGCTCACGTTGGTCGTTCAATTGACGCTCGATGCGCCGCGCCATGTCGTTTACGGCGTCGGCCAGCACGCCCACCTCACCCATGTGATGTCGACCCAAGCGCACGCGGCTGACCAAATTTCCAGAGCCGATCTCGCGAGTCACGCGGATCAGATCGGACAGCGGACGAACCAGCTTGCGAGCCAGCGCGCCCGAAGCGCCCCACAAGGTCAAACAAGCAGCGGCGATCGCCAATACGAAGGTCAGCCCCGGCACACGGCGACGCTTATCGATGCACACCGAAAGCGCGCCGAGCGTGGATTTGCCACGCAAGATGGGCACCGTAAACTCTGGCTTGTCGCAGCCCGGTCCGATTTGCTCGACCGTTTTTTTCGCGGCATCGCGCAAGGTCAGATCGACCTCGAATGCTTTGGCTATTTCTTGCGCCAAGTCGTGGCGCTCCGCCGGCTGCTCCCACACGCGCTGGAAGCGCTCGCCGATGAAGCGCTGAATGCGAATCACGTCGCTCTCCATGCTGGAGGCATCCGGGCGCAGGGCGCTCACTACTCCGCTGACCACCATGCCCGTAAATAGGATGGTGATCCCGAGCCACATGAACAACTGGCGATGTAAGCGGGCGCGTACGAAGCGCCGAAACCTCATTCCGAGCCCTTTGCCATCACGTAGCCGACGCCGCGTACGGTTTTGATCAAGCGCGGGGGGTCGTCGAGCAGCTTCTTCCGCAAGTGCGAGATGTGGACGTCGACGGTGCGATCGCTGACGGTCACATCGCTTCTGCCGGCGTGCTCGAGCAAGCTCGAGCGAGGCACGACTCGCCCCGCGCGCCGCATCAGCGCCAGCAGCAGATCGAACTCGATGCCGGTCAGATCGGCGATCTTGCCATCCACCGTGACTTGCCGGGCGCCAACGTCCAAGCTGACGCCACCGACGTTCAAGTGCTCTTTGCTCGGATCGAGCTCCGTGCGACGCAGGACCGCGCGCAGGCGCGCGAGCAACTCACGCGGACTGAAAGGTTTTCCGAGGTAGTCATCGGCGCCGAGCTCGAGCCCGACCACGCGGTCAGTCTCATCGCCCTTGGCGGTGAGCATGATCACGGGCAGGCGGCTCTTCTCGCGGATCTTCTTCAGCACCGAGAGCCCGTCCAGGCCCGGCATCATCACATCCAAGAGCACCGCGTCGAATGCGCCCGACTCCAGCACCGATAGGCCCAAGAGACCGTTGGCCGCATGGCTCGAGCGAACGCCGTTTTGCGTCAGGTAACTGTCCAATACTTCGAACAGCCGAACGTCATCATCGATGACCAACACATGAACCGACATGAGCGAGGAGGCGGAGCGTACCACCGCCTGCCCCGGTCTGTCAGGCGGCTGCCAAGCGTTCTCGCTCACCAGCGAGCTCACGGCGCGTTTTCAGCGTGTGGCGCGCGGGTTCGCGAGCGCTCGGCGGCGCGCGTGCAGACATCCGCGATGTGATCCTCGAACGCCTGGCGTCGTTCGACACCGTGATAATGGCAGCCGTAGAGCCCCGACGCGAAGCCGGCAACGGCACCTACCGCGAGCACCAAAATCAAGCCTTTCCGTCTCATTGTTCTGCTCCTTTCGAATTCACGATCTATAATCAGCTAAACGCGCCGAAGCCGCGGGCGAACGGGCCAGCTTCGATCAGCTCGGCCAAGATCTTGCGTTGGCGTTCGTCCAAGGTCTCATGCACCTTGCCGAACGAATCGAGCGCGTTCTGGCGCACGCGGGCGATGACTCGATCGTGCCGTTCGAACACGCCGTCGATCGCGCCGCGGTCGAGGGTCTCGCTGCGGATGGATTGGGCGACGTCTGAGCGCGTGGCGTGGAATTCTCCGCGCGCCTCGGACACGTCTTCCATCACCGTATCGACGGCTTCGCGAATGACCTTCTCTTGGCCGGGGGTCGTGTCCAGCCGATCGAGCAGGCGATTCAAGACGAAGCGCCCGCGGCCGGACCTAAAGCCGCGCCCGCGGTGGCCGCCGGAACAGTGATGTCGCTCGTGGTGATTGCGTGCGAAAGTGGCGGTCAATCCCAGCAAACAAGCCGTACCAAACAGAAATCCAAACATTTTTCAGCTCCTTCTCCGGACAATCTGGGCTCGCTCTGTGAAGAACAACGCAGCGCTGCGGTTAAGAAGCGTTAAGAGCGGCCCCCCAGCTCGAGCGCAATCTGCGCTATGCTCGATACCCGGCGAGTCAAAGGGCTTCCATGGGCGACGAACGCGGATCAGCCAACGAAAGCGAGAACCTAGCGGCGACAGTCAGCGAGCCCGCGCCCGCTGCCCTGGCGCCGAGACCCGCGTTCCAACCACCGCGCCCGGCTTCGCTGCCGCCACGCCCAAGCGGCGCCCCGATCACGACGCTCCCACTTCCGCGGCCACTCGGCACCCCGCCCCCGCCTCCGGTGCGCAACGGGGCGCCCGTGTCCTATCCGAGCCCAAAACTCCCTCCTCCCCCGCCGCTGCGCACGAATGCGCCCCCGCCCGCACCCAGCGCACGCCCGCCCGCGCCCAGTCTGCGCCCGCCCGGGTCGCCGTCCACCATCGTGCCATCGCTCAGCAGCACGCCCAGTTACCGCCCCGACGGCGGACGCGTTCAAGAGCTCTTGGCGGAGCTGATGCGCGCCCGCAAGGAGCTGACCGAGACAGCGACCGAACTTCGCAAAGTGATCAGCGAGCGCAACGCGTTGCGCATCCGCCTGGTGCAGGCCGAAAATAGCGCGCGTGAACTAGCCTCGGCGGCTCGCGCTGAAGCAGAGCTGCGCACCGAGTTCGTGGATACTCACGCAGCGACCAGCGCAGCGCTGCGCGCGCGTGTCAGCGACCTGGAAGCGGCACTCGCCGCCGCCCGCCTAGCCCCCAAGCCTGCGGAGCAGCTGAGCCTGCGCCAAATCCGCGGCATCGGTCCGGCGTTCGAGCGCGGCCTGCTCGGGCTAGGCATCACGACCGTGTCTCAAATCGCTGCACTGGGCCCAGGCGAGATCGAGCGCATCGCGCCCCTGATCAAGGCTCGAGCGGATCGAATCCTGCGCGACGATTGGGTAGGACAAGCTCAGCGGCTGCTGGGCGAGTAGCCCGGTAAATGCCGCGAAAGCCCGCTTTCCCGAGCGCGCCGGGGCAGGCTTCGTGGCTTAAATCTCAGGCAATTTTGCCGTTTGCTTGGGGGTGTCCGTGAAAAACTCTCGCGCCGCCGCCGGCAATAGCCCGATCGCGGACGTCCTCGGCGACGAGCGCCAAACCCGAAAGGTGTTGTCGAGTCTACGCCTCAAGGTTGCATTCATGCTCTTCGTCAGCGCCTTGCTGATGGGCCTGTGCGGTCTGATCTTCAGCCTAGTGTCGCAGATCTTTGACGCGTTGACGCCCGCCATTCAAGCCGATCTGGAGTGGAAGGCGGAACGCGGGGTCGCCGAGCTCGCACAGTCGGCGCAGTACGGCATGGTGCTGGCCGACGAACACGAGCTCCGCAACTCTTTCCAAGGCTACGACCGCGACGCAGACTTCCTAGCCATCGTAGCTACGGACAAGACCGGTAAGGTGCTTGCGCGATACGGCACGCTGCCGGGTGATCTGAACGCGGTGTTCGAGCGACCGGCGCGGCAGGTCGACCGAAAGCCCGCCTACCTCACGTCCTGGGCTGAATCGACCATCGAAGGCAGCTCGGTCGGACGCGTCGTCGTGTTCGTGTCGACCGCACGGATCGAGGCCGGGACCCGCCTGAAGAACGAGATCCTCTGGACCACCGGCGTCGGCTGCGGCCTGGGCTTGCTCGCTAGCCTGCTGTTCGTGAGCTTCTACGTCGCGCCGCTGATCCGCGTGACCGAAAATGCCTTCGCCAGGCTCAAACAAACCACCTTGGCGGCGCTCGAGGCGGTGCGGCTGAAGAGCGAATTTTTGGCCAACATGAGCCACGAAATCCGCACCCCGATGAACGGCGTGCTGGGCATGCTGGAGCTCTTGCGCGGCACCCCGCTCGACGCCAAACAAAGGCGCTACACCGACACGCTGAGCGCGTCGGCCAATGGTTTGATGACGGTGCTGAACGACATCTTGGACTTCTCCAAGATCGAAGCCGGCAAGGTGGAGCTGCACCCGCGCCCCTGCCAGCCAAGGTCCTTGTTGGAAGAAGTGGCCGAGCTATTTGCCGCGCGCGCCGAGTTCAAGCACATCGAGCTCTTGTGCCACGTGCACCCAGACGTGCCGACGCACGTCGAAGTCGACGCCGATCGTTTGCGCCAAGTGGTGACGAATTTGGTCGGCAACGCGATCAAGTTCACCGACGTCGGCGAGGTCGTCGTGCGAGCCGCGGTCACGGAGCGCCGGGGCGAAGAATGCAAGCTCGAGCTGACCGTGATCGACACCGGTATCGGCATCGACGTTGCGCAACAAGCGCTCTTGTTCGAGGCCTTCTCTCAAGTGGACGGTAGCTCCACCCGTCGCTTCGGCGGCACCGGCCTCGGCCTGGCAATCTCTCGAAAACTCGCGCTTTTGATGGGCGGGGAGCTCGGCGTGCGCAGTGAGCCGGGCAAGGGCAGTCAGTTTTGGGTGAGTATCCCAGTGCGCGTGCTGGCGGCAGAGTCGACTCGCATTCCCGCTCCGAGCCGCAATACGCGCGCGCTGATCGTGGACGACAACGCCACCAATCGCATGCTGCTCGAGGAGCTGCTCTCGGTTTGGGGTATGCGCACTGCGTCGGCGAGCGGTGGTCCTGATGCGCTGCGTCTGCTGGAGGAGGCCGAGCCAAGCGATCCGTTCGGGCTCGTGATCACCGACATGCACATGCCGGAGATGGACGGTCTGGCGTTGGCGCGACAGATCAAGGACAAACACGCCCACTTGCCGATGTTGATGCTCACTTCGCTCAGCGATACGGGCAGCTTCGCCGACCGCGGGCTGTTCGCTGGCGTGCTCAGCAAACCGGTGCGCTCCGCCGAGCTGGAATCGAATATCGCGCGCGCGCTCGGCGAGCCCGGGCACGGCGCGGCCTCCGTCGTGGCTGAAGCGAGTTCGGTCGTGATCGCCGCTCATGAACCACGACATTTGTTGGTCGCCGAAGACAACCCGATCAATCAAGAGGTGCTGCTCGCGACCCTACAAAATCTGGGCTACGCGGCGGACGTGGTGAACAACGGCCAGCTCGCGGTCGAGGCCTGGAAGCGCAATGTTTATCCGCTGATTTTGATGGACTGTCAGATGCCCGTCCTCGACGGCTACGAGGCAACGCGCCAGATCCGGCAGCTCGAAAACGAGGGCGAGCACATCGCGATCATTGCAGTCACCGCGCACGCGATGATGGGCGAACGCGAAAAAGCGCTCGCTGCCGGCATGGACGACTATGTTACGAAGCCCCTGAACACCAAGCTCCTGCGTGAAGCGCTCGAGCGCTGGTGGCCGCGAGACTCCCTGTGGCCGTGCCAAGCCGCGTCGATTCCGGCCCCGCCGCCCTCCCCGAACCAGAGTGCGCTCGATCCGACCGTGGAGCGCAGCCCCGGCGTCGTGCGGGTATTCTTACGGTACGTACCGGACCAGTTGGCGTCGCTCGAAAGTGCATTTTCGAGCAATGACCGGGAAGCGCTGCGCGCCGCAGCACACAAGCTGAAGGGCAGCTGCCTGTCGGTGGGTGTTCCGCGCATGGCCGCGTTGTGCGCGAGTCTAGAATCGGAACCCGACGCTCCGAACGCGCGCGACACGAAAGTGCACTTGGACGCTGAATTCGCGCGAACACGCGACGAACTCACGCGAGCCTTGCTCTGAAAAGCGCCTAACGCTCGTCGGCCGGCCACCGGTCCGGCCAGGGCCAGCTCGAGCGCACGTTTCGGCTGCGATTCGCGACAAACCGCGGCGCTCGGCGCGTAGCGCAGGACAACGCCTTCGAGCCGCGCTACTGCCGTCGTGTGAGCGATCGAGACCCTGAAGCCATCGTCGTGCGCGGCGCGCGTGAACACAATCTCAAGAACGTCACCATCTCGATCCCCAAGAAGAGCTTGGTGGTGATCACGGGTGTGTCCGGAAGCGGCAAATCGTCGCTCGCCTTCGACACCATCTACGCGGAGGGCCAGCGCCGCTACGTGGAGAGCTTGTCCAGCTATGCCCGCCAGTTCCTGGGGCAAATGGACAAGCCCAAATACGACACCATCCGCGGCCTGTCGCCGACCATCTCGATCGAGCAGAAAACGGCGTCCAGCAACCCGCGTTCGACCGTCGGCACGGTGACCGAGGTGCACGACTATTTGCGTGTGCTCTACGCCAGCATCGGCGTGCAGTTCTGCCCCAAGTGTGGACGCAAGGCCGAAGGGCAATCCGCACAACAGATCGTCTCTTCGATCTTGGAGTACCCGAAAGGCACCAAGCTCGTGCTGTACGCGCCGCTCGAGCGCCAGCGCAAAGGCGAGCACCGGGAGCTCCTGCTCGACGCGCGAACGCGCGGTTTTGCCCGGCTGCGCATCGACGGCAAGCTGGTCACCCTCGACGATACCGTGGTCGCCCTCGACAAAAAGACGAAGCACAACATCGATCTGGTCGTCGATCGCATCGTGGTCGACTCGAGCGCTCGCGCGCGCATCACCGATTCGGTGGAGCTCGCGCTACGCGAGGGCAAGGGCGTCATCAGCGTCGAGACTCCGAGCGAGGAGCGCGCCTTCAGCGAACGCGTTGCTTGCCCGCACTGCGAGCTCTCCTTTCCCGAGCTGTCCCCCCAATCCTTTTCGTTCAATTCGCCGCTCGGGTTTTGTACCGATTGCAACGGCCTCGGCTCGCGTCCGGAAATGGACCCGGAGCTGGTGGTGCCGAACCCGGCGCTCTCGATCAAAGATGGCGCGATCACGCCTTGGGCCGCGGCCGCCGCGCGCGGTGAAGGCTGGGTCGCAAACGAGATCGAGTGGGTGCTGTCGATCTTCGGCATCGACAAGAAGAAGCCTTGGAACAAGCTGACCCAAGCGCAACGCGACGCCGTCATGTTCGGCGGCAAAAAGGGCGGCGAGCTTTGGGAGGGCCTGGTCAACCAGCTGATGCGGCGCATGAAGAGCACCAGCAGCGAGGACATGAAGCAGTACTACCTGCGCTTCTTCTCCAGCAAGGTGTGTCCCACGTGCCACGGCGCGCGCCTGCGCCCCGAGAGCCGAGCCGTCAAAATTGCCGGCGAAAGCCTCGATGCGCTCTCGCATCAGCGCATCGAGCAAGCTCGCGCCTGGATCGACGCCGTGCCGCTCAAAGGCGCCGACGCCGAGATCGCCGCCGAGCTGCGCAAGGAGATCGGTTCGCGCTTGGGCTTTCTGGTCAACGTTGGGCTCGGCTACCTCACCCTGGATCGCGCCGCCGCGACGCTCTCCGGCGGTGAGAGTCAGCGCATCCGCCTGGCTTCGCAGATCGGCTCCGAGCTCACGGGCGTGATCTACATTCTGGACGAGCCATCGATCGGCCTTCATCAGCGGGACAACGGGAAATTACTGAAGACGTTGAAGGCGCTGCGCGACGTCGGAAACTCGGTAATCGTCGTCGAACACGACGAAGAAACGATGATGGAAGCCGACTACCTGATCGACTTCGGCCCGGGTGCGGGTGAGCTCGGCGGGGAGGTCGTCGCGGCGGGCACGCCGGCGCAGGTGATCAAAAACCCCAAGTCACTCACGGGCGCGTACTTGTCGGGAAAGCGCAAGATCCCCATCCCCAGCCAGCGCCGCCCCGGGAACGGCAAAGCACTCGAGATCAAAGGCGCGAGCGAGCACAATCTCAAGAATTTGGACGTGCGTTTCCCGCTCGGCACATTTCTAGCGGTCACCGGCGTCAGCGGCGCCGGCAAATCCACCCTCATCAACGGGATCCTGTTCCCCGCGCTATCGCGCGCTTTGCATGACGCACGCAGCCCGATCGGCGAACACCAGAAGATCTTGGGTATCGAGCACATCGACAAGGTGATTGGCATCGATCAGAAGCCGATCGGCCGAACCCCGCGCTCGAACCCGGCCACGTATACCAAAGTGTTCGATTCGATTCGCGAGCTATACGCGAGTACTGGCGAGGCGCGCGCTTACGGTTACGACGCAGGGCGCTTCTCGTTCAACGTGAAGGGCGGCCGCTGTGAAGCGTGCTCTGGTGACGGCGTGCGTCAGGTCGAGATGCATTTTTTGCCGGACGTGTACGTCACGTGCGAGGAATGCGCCGGGCGGCGCTTCAACCAAGCCACGTTGCGAGTGCTGTACAAAGGCAAGAGCATCGCCGACACCTTGGAGATGAGCGTGCGGGAAGGGCTCGAGCTGTTCAGCGTACACACGAACATCGCGCGTGGCCTGCAAACACTGGCTGACGTTGGGCTGGGCTACGTGAAAATTGGGCAACCCTCCCCTACCCTGTCAGGCGGCGAGGCGCAGCGAATCAAGTTGGCGCGCGAGCTGTCGCGCCCAGGCACTGGCCGCACCCTGTACATCCTCGACGAGCCAACGACCGGCCTGCACTTCGCAGACGTCGAGAAGCTGCTAGAGGTTTTGTCTCGTTTGGTCGAGGCCGGCAACACCGTGCTCGTGATCGAGCACAACTTGGACGTAATCGCCCACGCCGACTGGGTGATCGATCTCGGCCCGGAGGGCGGCGGCGCGGGGGGTCAAATGGTCGCCGAAGGCACACCGGAGAGCGTCGCCCGCGTGAAGAAGAGCCACACTGGCCAATACCTGGCACGGGTGCTGGAGCGCGGCAGGGCACAGCCGAAAGCCGAGCGTGCCCCCGCGGGCAAAGTAGTTGCGCCGCGAGCGCGCGCAGCGCGAGCATGAGTCAGATGCACCTGTTCTTCGATCTGGATGGCACCCTGACCGACTCCCGACCGGGGATCTTGGCCAGCATGCGCCACGCGCTCACGATCTTGGGCATGGCGATCCCCGCTGACGAGGTGCTCTCGCGCTTCATCGGGCCGCCCACTCACGACGCATTTCGCGAGCTGCTCGGCTCGAGCGATCCCGAGTTGAACGCGCGTACGATCGCCATCTACCGGCAGCGCTATTCGACGCTCGGGTTATTCGAAAGTAGCCTTTATCCGGGCGTCCAGGCGGGCTTGCAGGCGCTCCACGAGGCTCGCTTTCCGCTGTTCGTGGTCACCTCCAAGCCGGAAGTGTTTGCGAACACGATCATCGATCACTTCCAGCTTCGGCAATACTTCCAGCACGTGTACGGCTCGGAGTTGACCGGCGAACGCAGCAACAAAGGCGAGCTGCTCGCGCACGTGCAGAGGAGCGAGGGGATCTCGCGATCCGAAGCTTGGATGATCGGTGATCGCCTGCACGACATCGTGGGAGCAAAGCAAAATGGCCTTCGCTCGGCCGGCGTGCTCTGGGGCTACGGCTCGCGCGAAGAGCTGAGCGCTGCAGGCGCCGACACGCTCTTCCAAACGATGCCCGAGCTTGTGCGCGCATTCACCAGCTGAGAGCATCCGGCGTAGCTGTCGGGTGCGGCGTCGTGCTATTTATCGGCGCCCAAAAGCTCTCGAATTAGGAGAAGGAACGATATGTCGGAACCGAGCTCAGACATTGCACTCATCGGCCTAGCCGTGATGGGTCAAAACCTGGTCATGAACATGAACGACCACGGCTTTACCGTGTCCGTCTACAACCGCACGGGCAGCGTCACGGACGAGTTCATGGCGGGTCCGGCAAAAGGCTCGAAAGTCGTCCCCACCAAAACGGTGAAGGAGCTGGTCGCCTCGCTCAAGTCCCCGCGCCGCGTGTTCATTCTGGTCAAGGCCGGCGCTGCGGTCGACGCGGTGATAAGCGAGCTTACGCCCCTGATGGCTAAAGGTGATATCATCATCGACGGCGGGAATTCGCACTTCCCCGACAGCCAGCGGCGCTTCGACCAGTTGAAGGAGAAGGGCATTCGCTTCGTCGGCAGCGGAGTTTCCGGTGGTGAGGAGGGCGCGCGGCGCGGCCCGTCCATCATGCCGGGCGGCGACCCGGAAGCCTGGCCGCACATCAAGGAGATCTTGCAGAGCGTCTCGGCCAAGGTCGAGGGCGAGCCGTGCTGTGACTGGGTCGGTGAAGGCGGAGCCGGTCACTACGTGAAGATGGTGCACAACGGCATCGAGTACGGCGACATGCAGATGATCGCCGAGGCCTACGACCTGTTGAAGAGCGGCCTCGGTCTCTCCGCGGACGAGCTGAAGGCCGTGTTCGAAGATTGGAACAAGGGCGTGCTCGACAGCTATTTGATCGAGATCACGGCCGAAATCTTCGGTCTGAAGGACGAGGACGGGGGGCCGCTGGTCGACAAGATCTTGGACGCCGCGGGCCAGAAGGGCACCGGCAAATGGACCAGCAACTCTGCCCTCGATCTAGGCATGCCCGTCACCCTGATCGGTGAAGCAGTGTTCGCGCGCGCGCTGTCGTCGCTCAAGAACGAGCGCGAACGCGCTAGCCTCGCGCTCAGCGGTCCGAAGTCCGCGTTCAGCGGTGAGAAGAAGGCGTTCATCGACGACGTGATGCTCGCGCTCTACGCATCCAAGATCGTCAGCTACGCGCAGGGCTACATGCTGCTCCGTGAGGCCAGCAAAGAGTACGGCTGGAAGCTGAACTTCGGCTCGATTGCGCTGATGTGGCGCGGCGGCTGCATCATTCGCAGCCGCTTCCTGGGCGACATCAAGAAAGCCTTCGACAAGAACCCCGAGCTCGAGAACCTGCTGATCGACGATTTCTTCCGCAAGGTGATCGACGAGAGTCAGACCGGCTGGCGTAAAACCATGGCCAATTCCGCGCTACTCGGCATCCCGACGCCTTGCATGAGCTCGGCTTTGGCGTTTTACGATGGCTACCGTCGCGCTCGCCTGCCCGCGAATCTGTTGCAAGCACAGCGGGACTACTTCGGCGCGCACACCTACGAGCGCACCGACAAGAAGCGCGGTGAGTTTTTCCACACGAACTGGACCGGCCGCGGCGGCAACGTCAGCTCGCGTTCGTACAACGCATAGCGGCCTCCCACCAGCTGTCGAAAGGGCCGGCTTTTCCTCAAAGAGAGCCGGCTTTTTTTGTCGATTCAAGGCTGCGGCACGAGCTCGACCAGGGCCCAATCCGACTCGTACTCGCTGCGCTCAAGGCGGAAATGCGGCGCGAACGCGGCGACGATCTCGGTTTGTTTCGCGGCCAGAAAGCCAGTCAAGATCAACCGTTCGGCGAGTAGCCCGTGGCGGATCAAATCTTGAGCACAGGCCAGCAGAGCGGGGGCCTCCAGGTTCGCGACCACGATGTCGAACTGTCGCCGAGGCTGGGCCGTCGGCAGGGAGAACTGGCAACGCTCAGCGAGAGCGTTGAGCGTGGCGTTGCGCTCGGCCGCTTCGATCGAGACTGGATCGATATCGACGCCAAAGGCAAACTCGGCGCCCGCCACGAGCGCCACGAACGCGAGGACCCCGGTGCCAGAACCGAAATCCAGCACCGACAGCCCGCGACGCGCGCGGCAAGCGCGTTCGAGCGCGACCGACGCTAGGCGTGTAGTCGCGTGCGCGCCGTCGCCGAAAGACAGCTTGGGATCGAATAGGATGCGCTGCGAGCCCGACGGCGCGGGCGTTTCGTCCCACAGCGGCTGAATCACCAGGCTGGGCGTAAGCGCGATTTGCCCCAGGTGTCGAGTCCAGGCAGACGCCCAATCCGAACTCTCGTCGACTTCGACGCTGAGCGCGATGCCGTTCGGGCCTGGAGCTGCCTCGCGCAATAATGCGCGGGCACGAGCTGCGATGCCCTCGGCGGTCTCGCGGTCGGCCGCGTAGACCACGAGTCGCTTCGAGCCGTCCTGTTCTTCGATGCCTCCGGCACCCGCTTCGAACAGCACAGCGCTCACGATTTCCGTGAATTTACGCGGCGTGCGTACGACTAGCTTCACCAACATGAATCGCAGCTCGCTCGTTCCGGCTCAGGAGAGTTCATGATGGTTCGCGTTTGGTTCCGGGGAGCGTGAAAGAAACCGTCGTGCCCTGACCTGGGCCTGCAGACTCGATCCAAATGCGGCCACCGTGGACGTCGATGATGCGTTTGACTAGCGCAAGGCCGATACCGGTGCCCTCCATCTGCGGGTTCAATTTTTCGAATAGGCCAAACAGCTTGTGCTGCTGGCGCGAGTCGATACCAATGCCGTTGTCGCGCACACGAAGCACGATTTCCTCTTCGACTTGTTCGGCGTAGAGCTCGACGCGAGGAGCGGGGACCGAGCTGGAAAATTTCACCGCGTTGTCGATCAGGTTCTGGAATACTTCGACCAAGCGCAGCCGATCGCCATGGAGACTGATGGGGTCGTTCGTGATCACCAAGAGCGGCTTTTCGATCGCGATTCGCCCGGCCACCATGGCCAGTGCGTCAGTCACGAGCTCTGCCAGCGACAAGCGTTCCAGAGCGCTCTGTTTGCGCCCGACTCGTGACAGCTGCAGCAGATCCGTGAGCAGCGCGGCCATGCGGTCGGCTGCGGTCTTGATGAACGACACGTCCCGAGCCACCCTGTCCGCATCGCCTCGCTGGGCGTCTTCCACCAAAAACCCCAAAAAGCTTTGGATGGTGACGAGTGGGCTCTTCAAATCGTGAGACACGGTGTAAGTGAAGCGCGTCAATTCTTCGTTTTTTTGCCGCAGCTCCTCTTCGCGCAAACGGCGCTCCGTCACGTCTCGGCTGATCACCAAGACCGAGTCGATCTCTCCCGATTCTGCCCGCTCGGGTACCAGTCGGGCCTCCCAAGTGAGGGTTTTGCCATCGGGGCCTTTGAAATCGTCCTCGAGGCGCATGGGTTCTTTGCTGTCGAACACGCGCTGAATGGCGGAGGTCCAGCGCTCGAGCTTTTCCGGGGCCATGCCTAGCTCTCGGTTGGTCTTGCCCAGCGCTTCTGCGAGCGGGATGCCGGTCCCCAGCTCGAATACGGGATTCACGTACATATATCGCTGATCGCGATCCAGCCGAGCCACGAGATCGGGCAGGTTGTTCGTGAGCGTGCGAAATTGCCGCTCACGCTGCGCGACCGCGAGCCCTGCGCGATACCGTTCGCTGACATTTTGCGCCAAAATCAGGCCGGTCACGACTTCGCCCGCGGTGTTGCGCAGGGGCACGTACTCGGAGAGGTAGCGCACCTCGCCAAAAGACACCTCAGCGGAGAAGCGCTTGCCTTCGAGCACCGCTCGCATGTTGGGCTCGATGGCTGCCACGAACTCGAGCGGTAGACACTCAGCCGGCGTGAGGCCGACGATTGCCTGGCTAGAAAAACCGTTGGAGGCAATCTCGGGTCCGTCCACGAGCAAGAAGCGGAGCTCGTGATCGAACAGCATGATCGCGCTGCCTGGGAGATTTTCGACCAACAAGCGGTAGCGCTGCTCACTCTGACGCAGCTCTTCTTCGACGCGCGCACGATCGGTCACGTCGCGCGCGATGCCCACGTAGAGATACGAGCCGCGACTCGGCATCCGAGTAATCGTCAAATCGACCGTCACTCGCTTGCCGCTGTTGTCCAGGTGGGTCGTCTGGTAAGAGAGGTGCGGCTCCGACTCCAGCTGCGCAACGATCGAACTGAACTGAAAGTCCGATCTATCCGTGAACGCGGACACCGGAGCCCCGATCACCTCCGCGCGTGCCCGACCCAGCTGGCGGCATGCGGCAGCGTTTGCGTCGACCACGATGCCCTGCGAATCAGCGAAAAAGATCCCATCTTTGATGTACTCGAGCGTCGCCCTGAGCCCCGCCTCGCTGGCGCCTTCCGCGCCGCTCACTACCGCGCTCTCCAAATCTCCCATGCTCGAATGCTCTATTACAGGGTAGCCGGGTGAAGCCGCAAGTCAACGCGCGCCTCGCTTGGCCGTGCCTGCTCGCGTTCGCTCAACGGCGATCGAGCGCGTCACGCACCTTGCGCGCCAAGTCTTTGAGAGAGAACGGTTTCTGCAAGAAATAGAAGCCTCCCTCCAGCACACCGTGGGGCGCGATGATGTTCTCGGTGTAGCCGGACATGAACAGGACTCGCAAGGTGGGCATCGTCTGCGCGAGTCGCTCGTAGATCTGGCGACCGTTCATGTTCGGCAAGATCACGTCGCTCAATAGGAGATCGATGCCCGTACCGTGTTCTGCCGCCAAGCGAATCGCATCGCTACCACGTGCGGCGCTCAATACGCGATAGCCCTGGCCGTGCAGGAACTTGCTCACCAGCGATCGCACGAGCACCTCGTCCTCGACGAGCAGGATGGTTTCGCTGCCCTTGGGTAAGTCGGGCTCGACGAGAGCCATTGGAGTCAGCGCTTTCTCGAGCACCGTCGGCAAATAGACCCGAAACGTGGATCCGTGACCCACGTCCGATTCCACGTGCACGAATCCGCCGCTTTGCTGGACGATTCCGTAAATGATCGACAAGCCGAGGCCGGTGCCGCGCCCGGGGTCTTTGGTGGTGAAAAATGGTTCGAACAGGCGAGACATGACGCGTTCGGACATGCCAACACCCGTGTCCTTGATCGACAACAAGAGGTGCCGCCCAGGACGGGCGTCCAAGTGATGCCGGCACAGCTCAGCGTCCACCTCGACCTCGGAGGTCTCGATGCTGAGCTGCCCGCCTCGAGGCATTGCGTCCCGCGCGTTGACGGCCAAGTTGATCAACACTTGTTCCATCCCGCTCGGATCGACTCTCACCGCGCGTAGATTGGCACCTGGCTTGAACACGATCTGCACGTCTTCGCCGAGCAGACGCTCCAAAATTCGCATCGCGCCGGAGAGCAGCTGGTTCAAATCCACCACCGTGGGTTCGACCACCTGCTTTCTGCTGAACGCGAGCAGTTGTCCGGTCAAGGCGGCCGCGCGCTGCGTGGCCCGCTGGATCTCCAGCAGATCGGCGCGCGCCGGGTCGCCTTCTCGAACGCCGCTGAGCAAGATATCGGTGAAGCCCCGGATACCGGTCAATAGATTGTTGAAGTCATGAGCCACGCCGCCGGCGAGCCTGCCTACAGCCTCCATTTTGGACGACTGGCGGAGCTGCTCCTCTAGTCGGCGTTGGGCCATTTCCGCTTGTTTTCTCGCCGAAATATCGCGTAACGCGGTCAAGATCGCGAGCCCGTCGCGGACGCGGACGGACACCGTGCGCGCTTCGACCACGAGCTCACGACCCGAGCGATGCACGACGACCAACTCGGTCGGTGAACAAGCCTCGCCGGTGAGGCAATCGTTCGCCATCGCGCGCGCAGCGGCCAGGGAATCGGCATGAAACAGCCCTAGGTCTTGCACCGTCTTACCGACCACCTCGTCACGTCGGTAGCCGAACATCTCCTCGGCAGCGCGATTGATGTCGATGAAAGAGCCCTCGCTCGTCACGAATTTGCAGGCGTCGGGGGATGACTCGAAGAACACGCGGAAGCGCTCCTCGCTCTCCCGGAGCGCGGCTTCGGCGACCCGGCGAGACTCGACCAGCTGCCACTCGCGGAGCGCGCGCTCGACGGTACGAGCCAAGCCCGCGAACGCCTCGGGCGATTTCACCAAATAGTCGAGCGCACCGGCGCGCATGGCGCGCACTGCGGTCTGCTCGTCGCCGTAGCTGGTCATCACCAGGAGAGGCAGCCCCGGTTGAGTGTCGGAGCCGGGCAAGAGCTCGAACGCTTTGCCGTCGGCGAGATTCAGATCGGCGAGGATCAACGTGGGCCGCTTTTCGGCGATCGCTCGCTGGGCGTCGGCCAACGACGCCGCGAAGCGCAGCCCGAAGCCGCCGTGCGCCGAGAGCACGCGTGCCACGACTTCGGAATGAGCGGGGTCGTCTTCGACCACCAGAATGTCAGGCTGAGCGCCGCCCTCCTCGATCATGCAATCCTGGCCATTTCCCCTATCTATATCAGTAGCGCCCGCGGACTGTCTCCTGGGCTACAAAACGCCGCGGCCCGCAGTGATTGCTCACTGCGGGCCGAATGCGCAGGCACCCGAGTGCCCTACTGCCGACTCAGTTCGTGATCGACGAAGCCACGGGCGTGCCAGCCACTGCCGGCGTCGCTACGCAGAACGGCTTGAGGCCGCCAGCCGTCACCGGCGCACATTGCGTATCCTCGTTGCAGTCCTGGGCTACCGACGCGCAGAACTTGTTCGCGCCGCAGACCATGCCAGTGAAGGCGTTGTTCCCCAGGCCGCTGGGTGAGCATTCGCGATCCGATTCACAGGACTGGGCGCAAGTCCCCTCGTTGCACTTGAAGGCGAGATTGTGGTTGGCAATCGCGCACTGGTCGTCCGTGACGCACTTGGCGTCCGGAACGCACAGCTTGGTGGTCTTCGTATCGCAGACCAACGGCGGCATGCCCGCAGCCGTTCCGACACCGCAATCGATATCGCGCGCGCACTTGCGATAGCACTGCTTGTTGCCGGCGTAGCAAGTGCACTCGCCGGTCGTGCACAGATCGCCCGCCGTGCTGTCGAAGACTTGCTTGCCCTTGCAGGAATTGTCGTTCGTGCAACCCGCCGCCACGGTTGGCCCGATGCAGGTCTTCGAGTCCGCGTTGCACGCGGGCACTGGCCTGCCGAGGCGCGAGAGGCTCGGGCATCCCGTGGGAACGTCTGCGCCTGAAGCAACGACGCAGTCGACGCCGTACACGCATGCGTGCGTCTCCTCGTCGCAGCTCCAGGTGTCATCATCGCAGTCACAGTACGTCGCCTGCAGGAAGCAGAGCCGGGACGGAGTTCCCACGGCCGGCGCCGTGCAGTCGACGGCGAGCGTCGTCAAGGCGTCCGCGATGTCCTGACACGACTTGATGTCGGCCGTGTGCTGCCCGATCGGCAGCTGGCAGCAGTCTTCAGCCTGGGTGCACTCGCCAGTGCAGGTCAAGCCGGTCGGTTCGATGCCGAAGTCTGCGAGATCGCATACCCCGGTGGCCGTTGCCACGGACGGCACACACACCAGTTCCTTGGTACAATCGCCGTTGACGCGACAGCTTTCACCGCGCGTGCCGAGTTGGGGCACCGGGCTACCGGACGCGCCGCCCTCGCCGCTGGCGCTCGCCGTGCAGCGGTTGTTGAAGCAGCCGAGCGGCTCCGCGCAGTCGAGACGAGACGAGCAGCTCTCGCCTTCGCCACCGAGCGCGGGTGGGTCGGGCGGAGTGACCGAGGTGTCACCCGCACCGCCGCCGTTCGGCGGGGGAGCCGTCTTGTAACAGACGTTGCCGATACAGCTCAGGCCGGGATCACAGTCCGCGGTTTTGGTGCAGGACTGGCCCGCTTTGCTGGTCACCGTCGTCGGCTTGACGTCGTCGTCACCGCAACCGACGAGCAGGGCGAGAGCCATGCTCGTCGCACCGATCAAGGACATTACTAAAGAGCTACGCATCTGTTCCTCCGATTATTGCCAAGACCCCGCCGCCGCCTCGCGCGATGCGAGAGGGCGGCGGGATCACTCCACGCCTCGAGAACTGGGTCGAGCCCTGAGCGGGCTCGGCCTTTCACTTCGTGATCAACTTGAATTCGATACGGCGGTTTTGCTGACGGCCCTTGTCCGTCTTGTTGTCCGCGATCGGGTTGTCAGGGCCCGAGCCGTGAGTCTCGATACGACCCGTGTCGATCCCCCTCGATACCATGTAGGCCTTGACGGAGTTCGCTCGCGCCTCGGACAAGTCGATGTTCGCCTGACGCTCGCCCACGTCATCGGTAAAGCCCGTGATCAACACGCGCAGGTCCTTGTACTCGGTGAGGACTTTGACGGCCTCATCGAGCAATTTATTCGAACCCTTGCGGATCGTGGCTTTTCCGAAGTCGAACTCGATACCCTTGATGACGCCCGCGAACTTGGCAACGGCCTTGGGCAGCTCATCGGGACAGCCGTCCGCGTCCTCGAAGCCATTCTTGACCTCCGCTACGTCAGGGCACTTGTCCAAGTCGTCGGGGATGCCATCGCCGTCCTTGTCTCGCACGGGGCAACCGTCAGGCGCGATGCCCTTTTCCGCGGGGCACTTGTCTTCGGGGATCAAGATGCCATCGCCGTCCAAGTCCTTGTTCGGGCAACCGTCGGTCGGATTCGGGGCCTGGTTGTCCTCGGCCTCTTGCGGGCAGGGGTCGCTCGCGTCCGGAATGCCGTCTTTGTCCGTGTCGACGACGACCGGCGCGGGGCAACCATTCGGAGCAACGCCGGGCTGCATCGGACAGGCGTCCTGGGGATCGAAGAAGCCGTCGCCGTCCGAGTCGATCGGAGCCGGAGTGGGCTGGTAGGGCGTGCGACCCAGCGTGAAGCTCAAGCCCAGCAAGAATTCGGTGTTGTGCACCAAATCGCCGTTCTCGACGCCGGTCAGCAGCAGATTTTTCTGCATCAAGTTGTCGCGAAAATCGAAGCGCGCGCTCAAGTACTCGTTGAACGCCCATTTGGCGCCGAGCCCCCAATGCATCGCTGGATCGGCGTCGTTGCCGAGTGTGTCGGGGTGGCTCTTCACGGTCATGCCGCCGAGGCCGAGGACCACGAAAGGCACCAAGCGATAGCCTGGATACTGCGCGATCAAATGCGCGCGATAGGTCCACACCGTAGCGCTGCGATCGTCGATGCCAGTCTTGGTGGGGATGACACCGAGTTCGCCTTCGACGCCGAGGAACGAGAGCGGATAGAAGGCCGCACGCAGCCCCAGATCGAGCCCGGTGCTCAAGCTCTGGTGACCGTATTGCGTGTCCTGAACGAGATCGAGATCCTGTAGATTGTGCTGCTGCGCAAAGTTGGCGAAACCACCGTAGAGCCCGAGCTCGAGCGCCATCGGCAGCGGCCGATAGCGCTTCCAAAAGCCGTCCCCGGTTCCGCCGTCGACGCCCGCTGAAGCGCTGCTGGTCCCACCCAGAGTGAAAGAGGCGTCCGCGCTAGCAGCGGGCGCAGTCCCAGGCGTGGGCTCCGCTGCTTGAGCAGACGCGAGCGCGGGGATCGACAGCAGGCACGCCGCGCTGAGGGCATTCGATAGACGCATCATCGGTTCACCACCTCTCGAGAAAAAACGAACCGATAGACCAGCAAGGCTATGCTGGGCAATCTTCAAGCCAGCAAATCGACCATTGGCATTGTTTATCCCTCATAGAAGTGTGACCTATTTGCTTTTTTGCAGCAGGATGCGCAGTGCCGAGCGCGCGCGGACTGCGGTTTGCTCAGCACTCTTTTTCGCAACAGACCACGCGGCTCTTCAGCATACGGGACAACGCGCCACCGAAGAAGAGCGGCGGGCACGTTGGCGCCGCTTGCCCTCGATGTTAAATCGCAGACAACACCGTGCGCGTCGTCGTCGCTCCCAACGCACTCAAAGGTAGCCTCACTGCGTTCGAAGCCGCCTCGGCCATCGCTCGTGGGCTCGGCGCAGCGGACAGCACGACCGAGATTGTCAGTCTAGCAATCGCAGACGGTGGAGACGGGATGAGCGCCGTGCTGCGCGCGGCCCGAGGCGGCGTGACGCGCGAAACCATCGTCCCCGATCCGCTCGGTCGTCCCGTACGCGCGAGCTTTGGCTTGCTCGATGAGGGGCGCACCGCAGTGCTGGATGTGGCCACCGCCTCCGGCATCGCGCTCTTGCAAGCACACGAACGGGAACCGCTATTGGTCAGCAGCCGAGGCACCGGCAAACTGCTCAGCGCCGCGCTCGACACGGGCGTCGACACCGTGATCCTCGGCGTTGGCGGCAGCGCGACGGTCGATGGTGGCGCGGGCCTGCTCGCCGCGCTCGGGGTCGGTTTGCTGGATGAAGCAGGCACGCCGATTGGAAGCGGTGGCGCGAGCCTCGCGCGACTTTCGCGCATCGACTTGTCGCGCGTACACCCGGCGCTCGCGCGTGTGAAGTTGCGGATCGCCTGTGACGTGGATAGTCCCCTGCTCGGTCCGCACGGAGCGGCGCTCATGTTCGGTCCACAAAAAGGCGCAACCCCGGACGCGGCGCTCGAACTCGAAGACAATCTCGCCCATTTCGCCGACGTCATCGAGCAGACGACAGGTCGCGACGTGCGCAACCTGGCTTCGGGTGGTGCCGCCGGCGGCATCGCGGCAGGCGTGTTCGGAGTGCTCGGAGCGACTCTCGAATCCGGAATCGATTTGGTGCTCGAGACCTTGGACTTCGATCGAGCGCTAATCGGAGCCGACCTAGTGATCACCGGCGAAGGGTTTCTCGACCGGCAGAGCCTACGAAACAAGGGGCCGTGTGGCGTTGGGCGCTGGGCCAAACGGCGGGGAGTGCCGGTAATTGCCCTGGTCGGGGGCATCGCGGACGACGTGCGCGCCTCGGATTTTCCGGACTTTGACGGCATCTTCTCGATCTGCCGGCGCCCGATGTCGCTCGCAGAAGCGATCGAGCGATCCGCGGAGTTGCTCGAGAGCGCGGCACACTCCGTGCTTCACACCTGGCTGCGCGCCCGCCGCCCCTGACCGCGAGCACCGGCAAAAGCCCCCGTGTCAGCGATGACTCTCGCTGGTTTCGGTACCAACTCTTTTTTCGTCCCTTCGCGCAACACCCGGGAAACACTCTGCTTTACCGACCCCTCGTAGAACACTAGCGCTCGCCGAGGGGCTTTCTTCTGCCCCCGGCTCGTGCGAAACGAGAGGGTGTGAGCCTCGCAACACACCCCGAAGTCCGCCCTCAAGATCGGCCCCTGCAAGAAGACGTGCGTTACCTCGCGTCGGCGCTCGGCCAAGTCATCAAGCGCCTCGAAGGGGACGCGGTGTTTCAAGCCGTCGAAGACCTGCGCTCGGCTTGCCGAGGGCGTCGTCGCGGAGAAGCGACCGCCGCCGATCTCGACACTCTGCTGGCACGGGTCGCGGACTTCCCGCTGGAGGTCGCAGCTCCGGTGGCTCGCGCATTCACGCTCTTCTTCTTCTTGATCAACACCGCGGAGCAGGTGCACCGAGTCCGACGCCGCCACGCCTACGAAGACGGCGCGGAGCTCGCAGCGCAACCGGCCAGTATCCGTTGGGCGTTCGAAAAGTTGCGCGACAGCAAGCGCAGCGCCGCCGACGTGCGTGAGTACTTGCGTGAGCTCGAAGTGCGACCGGTGCTCACGGCGCATCCCACGGAAGCGACGCGGCGCACCCTGCTCCAACTTCAGGCTCGCCTCGCGGACGCCCTGCTCAAGCGCGAGAATTCACCGCCCGAGGAACGTACGCGCATCGAGAACGCGATGGGCGCCGAGATCGAGCTGTTGTGGCTGACGGATGAGGTCCGACGCGACCGCCCGAGCGTGCTCGACGAAGTCAGCTCGGTCATCTGGTATTTGGAAGACCGGCTGCTGGACGCCTCGGTTCAGGTGAGCGAGAGCGCCGAGCGCGCGTTTCAGCTGGCGTTTGGCGAACCACTCGGCTTTTCGCTGCGCTTGCCCATGGGCAGCTGGGTCGCGGGCGATCGCGACGGCAACCCGTTCGTCACCCCGGAAATCACGATGGCCGCTGCGCGACGCACCGCTCACGCGCTGCTCGGCTTGTACCATCGAAAAATCTGGCAACTCATCCAGCGCTTGTCGGTCTCCGACCGCTTGGGTGGCGTGCCGGACGTCCTCCGTCAATCTTTGGAGCGAGACAAGCCGCTCTTGCCGAAGCTCTGGGAGATGAATCGAAAGCGTGACGAACACGAGCCGCTTCGGCTCAAGCTGACGTTCATATCCGGCAGGCTGGAAGCGACCCGGCGCGAGATCGCCGCGCGGGATTCCGGGCAGGTCGAGCGCGTGCCGGGCGCCTACGCCTCGGCCGATGAATTTTGGAAGGATCTCGACGTCGTCCGTCAGGCGCTGGTGCACGCGCGCGCCGAACTCGCGCGACGCAGCCTGCTCGATCCGCTGATCGGCCAAGTCGAGGTCTTGGGCTTCGCCGGCTACTACTTGGATCTGCGCGAGGACTCCGAGATGCACACCCGTGCGCTCGCCTCGATCGCCAAGGCCGTGGGCGTTCCGGAGTTGGATGACGCCGCAATTCACCGCGAATTGCTGGGCCTACGCCCGCTCGTCTCGGCCTACGCGCCGCTGGATGAAGAGGCCGCGCGCACCAGCAAGCTGTTTCACACCATGCGCGAGGTGCAAGACGAGTTCGGCGAGCGTGCCGCACAAACCTACATCATCTCGATGACCAAGACCTCGACCGATCTGCTGCGCGTACTGGTCCTGGCGCGCGAAGCAGGGCTGGTGGATTTGGCGCGCGAAGAACCGTTCTCGCGCTTGGACGTCGTGCCGCTATTCGAAACGCAGGCCGACTTGTTCAGCGGGCCCTCGATCATGAAGACCCTGTTCGCCGACCCGGTGTACCTGCGCCAGCTCAAAGCGCGCAAGATGCACCAAGAGGTGATGCTCGGTTACTCCGACTCCGCCAAAGACGTCGGCGTCGTGGCGGCCGCTTGGGAGCTGTACCGCGCGCAAGAGTCTCTGGCCGAAGTTTCCCGCGATGCCGGCGTGACGCTCACCTTGTTCCACGGCCGCGGTGGCACCGTGGGCCGCGGCGGCGGCTCGCCCGTGTACCGCGCCTTCACGGCATTACCCCCGGGCACCGTGTCGGGGCGCGTCAAGATCACCGAGCAAGGTGAAATCATCTCCCAGAAGTTCGGCATCTTGTCGATCGCCGAGCGCAGCTTGGAGGTGATGCTGACCGGCACCTTGATGGCAAAATTCTCGGATTTCCGCACCGAGCTCGAGCCGGGCGCCGAAGCCCGCTACCGCGAAGTGATGGCGCGCTTGAGTGAATCCTCACAAGCCGCGTTCCGCAAAGTCGTGCACGACGACACGGCGCTGTTCGAAATGTTCCTCAAGGCCACGCCGGTCCGGGAACTCGGGCACGTGCATTTCGGTTCGCGGCCCGCGTACCGGGAGCGCGGAGCTGGCACCATCAAGGGCCTGCGCGCCATCCCTTGGAACTTCGGTTGGACGCAGATGCGCCTGATGGCTTCGGCCTGGCTCGGTGCCGGCACCGCGCTCGACCAAATCATCGCCGAGCCGGGCGGGCTCGAGCTGCTGAAACAGATGGCCAAGAACTGGCCGTTCTTCAGCGATCTCTTGGACAAGATCGAAATGGTGTGCGCCAAAGCCGACATCGACGTCGCGCGTTTGTATGCGCGTGAGTTGGGCGCCGATCCGGTGGTGATGAGCGGGCTCGAAGCGGAGTTCAAGCGCACCGTGCAGTCCTTGCACGTGATTCGCGAGCGCGACATGTTGCTCGATCACCGCTTCCTGCAGGGCGCGCTCACGCTCAGAAACCCGTACGTGGACGCGCTCAACCTGCTGCAAGTCAGCTTGCTCAAGAAGAAGCGGAAGCTGTCCGAGGACGACCCCCAGCTCAAGTTGCTGGACGCCGCCCTAGGCACGACCTTGAACGGCATCGCTCAGGGCATGCGCAACACCGGCTAAGCGCCTGCGGACCTGGCCCCAGCTCTCGAAATGCTGGGGCCGGTCGCGAAAAGTCGTGATTTCGAGCCAATTGCCCGCGCCTGCCTCGCAAGCGCGCTGGCTACTCGGACTTGTTGCTCGGCTCGCGCTTCTTCTTCTCGAGCTCGGGTACGACGCGCGCGACCCGCTTCTGGACGACTTCTTTGACCATGCGCAGCAGGTTATTTTCGTCGGTCGACTCGGCCAGCATACCGAGTGGAATGCGGAAACCGCCCATGTCCGCGCGACCGCCGCCATAGGGCCGCCCTTGGTTGTCGTCACCGAACGCATTCTGCATGAACAGCGCAGGGTCGACGCTGGCGCGGCTGGTACGGAGCGAACCGTCGATGCGATCTTCGACCACGCCGAACACGAGCACGGTATCGATGTCTTCGCGGCGCAAGATGAAGTCCGCAGCCATCGGGATGGCGTCGCGATTGTTCGCCGATACGCGCCCGACGCTGGCGATCGCGAAGTCACGCACGACCTCGAGGTCGAGGAGCGAGCGCCCCACGGCTTCCATCGACTCAGCGGTGAGCGTCCGGCGCCCCACTCGGCTGAGCGTCTCCGAGTCGCAGAACGGCTTCAAATAAGCGGCTGCACGGAAATCCGCCGGAGTGCCGAAGGCAAAATCGTCGGTGTCGGTTTGGATGCCGAAGAACATCGCGGTGGCCACGGCCGCGTCGTCGTTGCCCTCCGCCCCGAAGGGCGCGAGGCCGCGCTCCGCGTACTCGGCGTAAATGGTGCAGGTTGCCCCGACGTCGTGGCGAATGTCGACGAACGGCGCCTTCGGCACTGACGGCGGACGGTGATGGTCGACGACCGTCAGCAGCTTCAAGCTCTCGGGCAGCTTGATGCTGGACTCGCTAGCGCTGGCGTCGACCAACGCCAAGTAGCCGTACTGCTCCAAGTCCGACATGTCGGACACGCGCACCATCGGCACGTTGAGCAGCTTCACCAACGCGCGGTTCTCCGAGCGCGACAAGGGCAGCACGTGTGCGATGGTCGCGGACACGCCCATGCGTTCACACAAGCGCTTGTGCGCGAGCGCGCTGCCGATGCCATCGGGGTCGGGATGACCACCGAGCAGAATGACGTGCGGCTTGTCGACGGCGCTAGCGAGCACGCGTTCGAGTTCTTGACCCTTATCAGGCTGACCCATAGCGACTCCGTAGCTTATGTCTCGACCGCGACGGAAGCCCACACCTGGAAAAGGACTTGGGCTAGTCATGAAGCGTTCTGACGGCCACTTATACGCCCAGGGTTATCGCTCCGCCCGAAACTTTGAACAAATTTAGCAATTTCATCAAGTTACAGCAGCGAAACCAAGCCGACCGAACAAACGGCTCAAAAATCGGTCCTTGTTCGGTCTCGGTGTGTACTATCCCCGGACGCCGTGCACCGAATTGCCGTCTTCAGCCTGATCGTCGCGGCCCTCGGCTGCACACGCGAGCCAAAGGTCGACGCTGTCGCGCCTTCCGAATCAAGTGTCACTGCAAGTGCGCCCACCGCCTCTGCGCCACCCCCGAGCTCCGCGCCGCCTCCGAATTCCGCACCCCTGCCCGCTGGCGAGGCACCGAGCGCGGCCCTGCCCGACCCGGGCGCCGGCAAGGCCAGCAACGGTCCGGCGCCTGATGCTCGTCGTTACCGCTGGCTCGGCGCGGACAATCTGAAGTACCCCGCGCCCGTCGACTCACTCGAGGCTCGTTTCCCGACGCCGCCCGGCTACCAGCGCGTGGCCGTCGAACCGGGCTCATTTGGTGAGTGGCTACGCGGGCTGCCGCTGGCGGCGCCCGGCACGCCCGTGCTGAACAACAGCGGCAACACGGTGTACCCCGGCGACGACCCTTACGTCGCTGCGGTCATTGCAATCGACGTCGGCCCAGGCGACCTGCAGCAGAGCGCGGATGCCATCACGCGCCTGCACGCCGAGTGGCTGTGGGCGAGCGACAAGCCCGACGCGATCAGCTATCGCAGCGCATCGAAGCTCGACATGCCCTTTTCGCGCTGGGCGAAGGGACAGCGCTTGCTCCCTTCCGGACCAAACGTGTTCTGGGTCGTGAAGGGCAAGCCGCACGACGCGACGTACAACGACTTCCGCCAGTACATCGACGCGGTGATGCTGTGGTCCAACAACGTCTCGCTCTCGACCCGGGCGAGCCGCGTGTCCGACCCAGCCAAGCTCACCGGTGGTGATTTTTTCCTGCAAACGAGGGGCAAGGGCCACGCTTTGCTAGTCCTCGACGTGGCGCAGAAGCCAACGGGGGAACGAGTGGCGTTGCTCGGACAGGCCTTGCAGAGCCCTGCGCAAAGCATGCACGTGATGCGGCTCGGGCAGGCCACGGCCTGGTTCAGCATGCGGCCGCCCAATCCAGTGCTCACGCCGCGCGCAGACGAATTCTCCTGGGCGAACTTGTCGCGCCTGACACCAAAAAAAGATGCCGAGTAGCGCCCCCGGCCCGCAGCTGGTTTAACCAAATTAATCTAATTATTTCAAATGCTTGATATCATGCAGGCGTTTGGACTACAAAAACGTACTTGACGAGTTTGCCCTGGAAGTGCAGGTTTCACCTCGTCGATGACCGCTGCTCACGCCTCCATGACCCCCATCTCTGCCGCTGGCAGCGTTGCGCGCGCGTCTGGTGCTGTCGTTGGTCTCGTCGTAGTCGGACTCGGGCTTATTAGCCCGTGTGCGGTGGCCGGCTGACCTGAAACGCAGCTCAGTCTAGTTAGCCCCCGCACCCACCGAGGTACGGGGGTTTTTTAGTTTCAGCACTCTGGATTCATCTCTCTTACGCAACGATTCGCGCAGCACCAGGCACCGAGGAGAACAACGTGGCCTCACCGATGAAGAGCATTACCGAACCCCGCGCAGCGACCGCCCCCGAAGAAGAAGCGGGCCTGCAAACCCTGACCGGCTCCCAGATCATCTGGG
>Ga0247760_1000729_pt1 | contig 34491 bp, 19 predicted proteins | sample UWRJL171409R4_FD_179936 | JGI IMG/M metagenome (GOLD analysis project Ga0247760, IMG submission 179936) | Plant litter microbial communities from Arlington Agricultural Research Station in Wisconsin, United States - UWRJ-L171-409R-4 | ecosystem: Environmental > Terrestrial > Plant litter >... | reverse complement strand
ACAGGATCGGCCATGGCACTGTGTTCGCCACACAATACCGTCCAGCCCCACCGTACTATGCCGCAGTGCCGCCACGCCCTCACTGGTCAATTTGTCCCATGGCTGCGATTCGCCCTGACCTCGACCATGACATGCCAAGTCTTCTCATGTATGCGAAGGAATTGCAGCTGTTGCTGAGGCTAATGCGGGTTGTTTTCGTATTCCTGAGCTTTTTGTTAGGGAGATGCCTGGAGGAAGCACCGGGGATGAAAACCTTGGGCATGGTTTGCATCAGTTGAGATTCGGGACGGGGTTGACATCTGGACCCGTCTGGTACCGGTCCATGTGCAAAGTAAACCATGTCAGCCCGGGATGGAGGCTTGTCGAGGTCATGTCGTGTGGGTGATGATGAACCGTCAGCTATTTCGACGTTTAAGCTATCCAGACAGCTAATACAAGTCCTACTTGTTATAAAAGAGTGAAAAGACGCTGCCTGTCTTGAAAAATTAATTAAATATATCGTCTCAGTTCAAGCGATGACTAAGCGCTGACGCTGAAGTCTTTGCAGTAGCTAGAGAACTTAAAGCCTGGAGAACCTGGATCCGGGAGCAACAGCCCCAAGCACTAAAATTCCCCTACTTCCATCCAATACAGTCAGCCCCACACACTCAGTGAGCCAGCACAGATGCCGGACCTCACTGGCTTCCCAGAGATCCAGTCCTTTTCTGCCTTCACCAGAAATCGGGCGAAACCACCCGCCGAGCCCCTCCAACGTTGTATCCCATGCACGTTTGCATGTGCAACTAATCTCCTAGGCCCAGCGATGGCGTCACCGCCGCCGTCGCCAACGCCTACTTTGTGCATCTAAAAACCTGCGCCGAGATGCCCGCCAACTTTTTTTTTTTTGACGCGCTACCCAGAGCGTGGCTGTGGCAGCATCCACTGTAGGCCTTTGCCATGGTGGGAAGTGCCACAGCGTCCATGCATAGCGTGTCTGTTCTGCCGTGGCTGGCTGTGCGCTGGTCGGGCGTGGTATGGCACTGACGAGGCTGCCGTGGCGCGGCTGTCATGGTGCGTGGCTATCGTGGCATCAAAAACTTGCAATGACATGACATGCGCGTGGCGTCGAGGAGGGTATCGTGGCGCGCGGCTGCTCATTGCACCAAAAAACATCACGAGGAACCACGCGCGTGGTGGATGTGTCTTTCGTGTACTTCGCAACCTTTTCTCTTTGGCTGCCACGAAAAGAAATGACACGCACCTGCCCCGTGTGACAGCAGGCGTGGCAGCAATTCAAGGAAATAGAGCTTACAACGTGTCATGAATAGGGGACGCGGCGCGTTGTTTCTGCACCATGCAACATCCAACTGCCCGACTGGACAGCGTGCAACAATGCAGCGATTTCCAGTGCATGACGCAGCGACCCGAGGACCTGGCGGGGCGATACATTTCAGCAAACTCAAGACTGGATTGGAGATGCAAGCTTGTCGGGCTCGACGCAAGCCTTCACATACGTCTCCTTTGCCGCATGGATATGTCGGCGCAGCAGGTCTCGAGCTCACCCCGTACAGCCGGGATATAATAGAGTGACTCCTAATGGCAGTTCTGTTTCCATTGAAGCCCTCCAGCAAGTGGGGCGCCTCTTATATATCGCCGCGCGGGATGGGTTGAGACTCCCCAACTCGGCCTGCATTCCGACGCATTACACCGCTGCTGCTGCATGGGTGCCAACGTCAGCCAAGGTCCAAAGACGACATCCCCTCGCATCGATAGCCGATACGACATGCAGCAGGTTGCCTTCGCGCACAACATCCAGGACAGCGGCGCAGGTAGCAGACCCAATTTATCACGTCCAGGACAATAAGGTGGGCTGCGTGCCACTTTATTGTATCCAGAATAATAAGGTGGGGGATGCAAGTCCACTTTATGGTTGCTGGCGCAATAGAGCGGGCTGCGAATCCAGTTTATGGCATTCGGAACAATAAACCGGGTCGCAGGTCCGCTTTATGGTGTGGCTCGGAACAATAAGGCGGGGCGGCGAGTCCGCTTTATGGTCCGGACGGAACCATAAACCGGGGATTAGAGGACCACTTTATGGTTTTTACGGACAATAAAGTGGGCCCCCGACTCCGGACGACGCAGGTAATAACCCCATTTGCAGCCGAACAAATCGCATCCTCACTATCCAAGGGGGTGATGTGACTACGAGACTGGGGATCGCGGCCAGCGACTTCAACAAGGAAAGGGGATGCAAACATGTCCTGGTCCACCGGGCTTGAGAAGATGCCGTGTTGCAATGGAGCTGTCGTGGCGATCCCGGTGCGGCGCGGTGGCTCGTCCCGTTTCATGGTTTACGGAGTACAGAGTGGGATGCGGGGCGGTCACAGAGGTCTTGAAGCATTAGGCTGGCCAGGGGATCTCCCTGATAATCTTGCGCGCGCTTGATTGCAGAGATTGACATGCCTAGCCAGGATACCGGGAACACAGTCCTTGGCCATGCGTTTATCTCTTCTGGACTCAGATCTGGACGACGATATATCAGGCGACTTGTGATGATACGACATGCTTTTAGATAACTTATGGTGGGGTTGGTGTGGCCGCTCGTCCAGCTCGTCGCTTTGGGGTTCGGCCAAAGTCAATCAAGCGGCCATATCCGTCAAGGAGGACCCCGGCAGCTACGACATTGCGATACCGAACATTCCCAAAGATCTTGATAGTCTGCATCTCACTCAACTGTGTGGACCGGCGACAAGAGGAAACGCAACACCTGGTATTGGTCATCCTTGAGCCTCCGTAGCAATGACGGTAACCTAGACACAACGCGTTGGACCGTTGCTTTAAGGAATGATGATGCTGTGTTATTTAACTCAGGGTTGGTCTCTGTGGAGTTGGAACTCGGCGGCAACAACTACCTACCTACAAAAGCTCCGCCTCTTTCTCCATTGTAGAACCATGATTGCAATGCATTGAACAGCCGCTGTGCCTTTGTTCTGCTGTCCTGTCATAGCGGATGGTGATAAATATGGCGCAAACTATCCAATGCGAGGAATTGCGATGGCTCAGCATGACTAGTCGTATGGCCCCGGGGGTCTTGTCATCAGAGTTGGTTGAACTTGGCCGCGGGTGGGCAATGGGAAGCCACATGTATGGTATGTGTCGCGTACCTAGTCACCCCATGAACTGGGCCAGACTTGCCATTGAGGATCCTACGTGAGATTTTGGAGATCAAAATGCATTCAGATTGGACTTTGCCAACGCAGAACTTGCTCAGAGCCAGAGGATGCCTCGCATCTAACAGCTCCAGCCTACAGAACTGCTCAGAGGATCGATACGAATCCCCGCTGGGCATAAATATTGAAGCTTGGTTGCGCTGAGAGAAGAGCTTGCAATAGACCATTTTCTACTAGCTGAGAAGAAGAAGAGGCGGGAAATTTAGATCTAGACGTTATCAATCCTTTGGCGTGTAATTTCATTTGGCCGTGAGGGACGTATGCAGGGGGGTGGGTAGTCTCTGCCAGCAGCTGGTTCGTTATGTTTGCGCAAGTCGCCAACGGTATGCAGGAGCAGGCGTACTGAAAAACGATGACTAGCATTTACACTGGAGCGTAGACGTTGGGATGATTTATTGATGCTCTGGATTTGGCTGCATTGGGTTCGAGCACCGTCATCGTCTGCAGGAGTCTTTAAGGCCAGGAACCTGGAAATCTGCTTGTGTTTTCCACGCTTCCCTGACGCCTCAGCGGATCCAGGCCATTGTTGCTTCAGGCCAGCGGGATTGATTCGTACCAAAAACTCGGCCCCAGTCCTGGTAATGGCTACAATGAAGGTGAAGGCAAGCTGGTACTGCGCTGTCGACTTGTCGATTTATGATGACCCCAAAAGTCATTCAGTGTTAAACCCACAGGGAGAGAGAGCTAGGGCAGTGCCTGGTCTTGCGTCAGCTGGCAGAGGAAGGCGTCTCTAGCCCCTGTCTTTTGAGGTCGCCTAACGACCATCTATCTTAAAAATCTAAGAACGAGCCTGAGGGAGTGTCTCCAACATGCTGCTCACCTTGCTACAGCCAGAAAAAATATACCATAGGTATAGCAGTCCATGTTAAAGCTCTATTTCGTGAATTACTTCTTGATTAAATGGAGAGCAATATGTCCCGGCAGAGCAAAAATAGTAACTGCTATATTAAAAACAAGATTTGTCCCGGCTGCCTGCCTATGGCGGCGCTGGATGGGTTGTGAAATGTCGTTCGTGTTGAGTAGATAAATCTCATGTCTTGCAGCCTCGGGGTCTGGCACTAACTCTCTGCTAGACTGGGGGTGTTGTTCGGATGCCACTTAGCTCCGGGTTAATGAACTGCGAGTGAGATAGAGAGTTATCTGTGGAAGCTGCCGATCCCACCGCCTGTATTTTACTGCCCTCGAAGGCACCAACTTGTCCGTGATATCATCTTTGCCAAGGTTGGAATTGGGTCTTTTATGCCCTCCCATGAAAACTATGATAGTAATGATGCGGTTTATGGAGCACTCACCACTTGCAGCTGGCAAGGAAACACCGCAGGGGCCGTCTCTATGGGAAGAGAGCAAAGGAGGCGTTCAGGACAACCTACCCTTTGACACTTCTCCAAGTCATTGCCGGTAAAGTTCATGATAGCAAAAGAGTGCGTGCGTAAGAAAGGCAAGCACCCACAGAGAACAAAGGGAAGCGCTCACATTTACTTTGCCACCTCTCACCACAAGCTGTGACATCATGCTACGATTTACCATGCTTGTTACAATTTCAAGAGAGAGGACCCGCGTGTCATCCTTCTTGGTGCCGTAATCGGCTACAATAACACACGACGCGTGACGTGACATATTGTGGCATGTCAGTTCAGTCTTTGGCGCAACGATCGCCCATGCGTCATGGCATTGAGCGATATGATGTGACACCACTTGACACGTGCTGTGGTAGTTTTGGGTAACGGGGGCCCTCATGACATATCGTGGCGAGTTGTAATACTATTTTGGTGCTATTATTGGCCATTGGCTGTGTATAACCGATGCGCAGCTGTCATCAGCAACGAAGGGCCTATTGTGCCGCGACCATTTCGATGTCGGGCCGTCCGATGTTGTTAATCTCACGCATATCACAGCACGACGCCATCCCCTGGCCCATTGTACCGAAGTGCTGGGACTCTCCAGCTGAGCCTCATGTTGAATTGACAGCATGTTGGAATAACGGCACGTTGGATTGCCGTGTGCTGGTGCGGCGGCCCTGCGATTGCATAAACCAAGCGCCGGTTCACACGATAATTCTCATGGCGGGCTCACACAATGGTAATTCGGGTTGAGCTGATAACAGACTGACTCCTCGAGACGCGCAAAAATCTCAACGTAATCACCGGGTGTGGGTTAATGAGAGGGGATGGTCGCAGGACAGGATCCCAACGAAACGCGTAGACAAGGCGGTATAGATTGGACTGGCTTTCCAGTTGTGCCGAGTATATGCGCTATTGCACCTCAATTCCTTGCAGCAGTATTTTGTCAGCCATCAGGAGCTTAGTCAGCGCCATTCCTCTCTGCTTGCTGCGAGCTGCATCTTCACAAGCGACTTGCCTGCAGTGCCAAGGTGGCTGACCAACCCTCGCTCAGCATCACATATGAATTAGTAAGTGGCATGCCCTCTAACAGCATGCAGCTGCGTGGGAGGAACCGCGCGGGTTGATGCACAAGGTCGAGTTATCACTCGTGCCATGGTTTAAGAGGAGGCGCATCGCTAGCCGACATCTGACAATCTGCAACACCCTCCTCAGCTGCTCACAACCACCCAGCCGACAGGCCGAAAGTATATCGTCTTCTGACAGTCGCCAAACAATCCCCAAGACCGGCAGCAACCAGACAGCCATGGCATCCCAGCAGGCGCCCTCTGTCTTTCCCGAGACGGCTGCCGATGACGAGCGCCGTTTGCTCTACCAGTCCTACATTGACCACTGCAACGCGCACAACTTTGAGGCGATGGAGAAGTTCTACACAACACCAACCCTCAACATCAACGACGAGCCCTGGCCGACCCCGAAAGTTACCGCGCAGTTCAAGCCGCTGGTGGAAGGCTTCCCGGACTGGAAATGGGAGATCCGCCACTTCGCAATCGATGGCGATTACTTGTCGCTGCACTTCCGCGTATCGGGCACGCACCTTGGCGTCTTCCAGGGCATTGCACCGACGGGCCGAAAGGTTGCAACAACGCAGTTCACGCTGTACCATCTTGTTGACGGCAAATACGCTGATGTTTGGGACATGACAGACATGGAGGCTGTGATGAAGCAGATTCAGTAGGCCGGAGTCAAAGTAGTGCAGCGGGCCATGTAACCAAAGGTCAGATAAGCCTGCGTCAGGGGCGTTGCCGACCTCCGAGCTGTAGTTAGTTTACATAAACCCCCATATGCTCTACTACAGGATTTCCGGAGGAGCTGTTCAGAGTTTAGCCAATTCCTCCATGTGTGCAGGTGCTAGCTGTAGGATTCTCTACCTTATAAAAGCACTGCTACAGAGGATATCTAATATGGGTAATCCCGATTCTCGCAACATTTACCGGTAGAGGTGCGCAATGGAGAACCTGCAATTACGCGTCTATTTTAATTTACTTATTATCTTCGGCAGCGAGACAGCTGGGGCTACCTATTTCACAGTGCAGTCCCGGCGCTGAAGCTCATGTTTTAACACACTTATTGCACGGATAAAGATGCACGCTGGGGCGGCATAGCCTTTGTTTTTCTTTGTTATTCGGCTATGGCTAGTAAGTTCTATTACCCTTATTACACTTGCTATCTCTCCCTGTTTCTCTAGAGTATGGACACAGGGATCAGATTGAAACGCGGAAGCGTCCCAACATATACTGTAACCTTCTCAGCATAGCGATTGCTGCTCTCTTTCTGACTTTCTAACTTCCATCTTATAGCACTGCGTGTCAAGCAGTGATGGTACTTGGTTTGATGAGGCCGGCGTCGAGGACTATGCTTGTTAATGTCACGCTCTTTTTGCGCTAGCACTTATGCTATCGCGCTTCCTAGCGGCCCTAACTCTCATCGCCAAAGGCACCTATAGATGATTTCACGACTCAAGAATTCCTACTGAAAAGGCATTCCATCGTCCATCTTCTTGAAATCTCTGGCGTTGAATAGGCAGAAACAACGGTGGTGACTCTTACTGGCGCTAGGCTTCTAGACAGCGCCCCCTGTTGTGAAGCTATCACCACATTACTTTTCTCAACAGGCCAGAACGTACTCGCCGCTGAGACAATGGCAATCACTATAGCGACACTAGTTGCGGATGGGCTCAGCGGTGAGTCTGTTCTGGTAACAACCGTGACAAGAGGAAGGGAAAAGCGGTTGACCTAAACTGCCCTGCTTTCTTCACAACGCGAATTTGAACTCCCAGGACAAAAAAAGAGAGGTGCAACTGCCAAATCACTTGAGTATGAGACAAGACCCTGAGCAGTCGGACCATCCGACCCTCGGCATTGACCACTTGGGTGTGTATGTGCCCGGTCTGTGACTGCATTGTAGCGTGGCCGCTTCGATCGCCATCACCAGCCTCAAGATGCAGGGTCCTGCTCCGCAAGGTTATAGCTTCTGCCGAGGAGAGGAGCTGTGCGATCAGGGTGCCGACGACACATGCCACCCTATTAGATAGACTGGAGGGGATAAGTTGGCGGGACATTCCGCGGACATCTCCAGCTCACCAGGGCTCTGGGGGCTACGTTATCTCCGGATTGACTCCCTCTGTATTGTGCAAGACGATCAAGAGGACTGGGAGGCCAACATCTTGGAGAACTCTTTCTTAACCATCGCGGCCACTTCATGCTCGGATAACGACCAACCATTTTTTAAGAAAAGAAAGACTCAAATTTCCGTCCTCCACGGACATCTTCGGTTCGATCGATGCTAATATTATAGCAAAGCAAGTGCAAATGACATGTAATGCGACTACCAGTTTTTTTTTCAGGCATTTTCCTCGCGTAACAAACACTGGCATAATGACGCTGGCAGGCAGCCCCCCAGTAGTAGCTGGCTCAAGTCATCGATCTTGAACAACAGAGTTGTTTCAGGTTCAACTTCAGCGTGGCAGACAGGTGGGCCCAACACTACTTGTTCAAGCTCGTCACCCAAAAGTCATCCTGCCTTGTGGAAACTGCAGACTTTGAGAATCGAACCCTTTGAAGCCCTGTTTCCAGAAATTCCCAGCGACCTTGTTGAAGTATATTTTCCAGTCTGATCAGTCGACTTGAAGTAAATGAATGCCATCCATCCTCTGCTGCCATTGGTCGAATGGAGCACTAGCTAAACGAGTTCATCGTCCTTCCCCACCACCACATCTACGGCCTCCCCTGATGGTCACGATTCTAGTCAGCTATGGCGAGGCCGCAAAGTGGTTTTTATTGGCTGATGTGCCACCGGGTTAAATAGGTAGGAGAGACTACATTTAACAAGAATAAGACTAAAAACAAAGCAATCCGTTCGGCGAGTGTCTTATGCAGCTTGAGGCTAAGATTTACCCCCGGCCCGGTTTCCCATCCATGCCCATGGGCATCATCCCAGCCATGGTAAAGTTGGCGCAAGCAAGGCGCATCGAGTTTGCATCGTGAATAACAATGCTCCGATTGCCAAAGAAGGCGCCAATACCCGGAACAAGAGAGGCATACATGTCAGTGAAACTTGAATGCGAGATGGTTCAATTGTTAGCCATTGAAAGCAAGCAAGGACAGAGTAGGTAAGGTAGGCTGTTTTTACCTCATGTCAACCGACATGCCCTCTATCTTCCCATGCTTCCCTGACAGATCGCCAACCTCGCATGTAGCGGGCATGGCCATGTTGCAGGCGGTGGCTTGACCACGTTGGTAAGGGTCCAGGTGCGCCATGGTGCTGCCGCAATCACCGTTCATGGCCACGGGCTGATCGTGGAGGTGATAACCTAGGCGTGTGTGTTAGTTGAGTATTATTATTTTTAGGGGCAGTGTGTCTGGACGTACTGTACGGGCCCCCAATCATCGGCAGCCCCATTAGCGTAAGGTTGAACATGACGCCCTTGCCTCCAGGCCCGGACATGGCAACAACCTGGCCCATAACCATGCTGCCTGGTCCGCCCTTCAACATGGCGGTATACATGGCACCGGGGGGGTTGTTCATGATAGCCATGGCATCTCCAAGCATGCCAGTCATTTGGCATGTTGCGGCGTAGGGGGCACAGAGGAGTGCGAGAGAAGAAAAGTGACGCATCTTGGGGTGATAGTGGTCGTGGATGAGAAGGTATCTTGTGGTCTACTAGCTGATGATGAGGTGCAACTACATGTACCTACACAGGAACTCGGCGAAGCAGGCTTTATTTATAGTTCAAGCGCCAAGCATCCATGGTCTCTCTCTGTAGGCATGTTTCCACCAAAGAGATGTCGTCCATGATTTTCACATCGAGGTTGCAAGCTTCATGTTCAAATTGAGGTCAATCGCCCAACAATCTCGGTAGTACTCTAGTACATGTAGGGACCCAGCGCGCAGAATGCAACCTTGGCCTTACAACTACCTCGCCGGGCCCCCTTTTGGCTAAAGAGGTCCCGTTGAGGGTGTGCGAGACAGGAGCCAAGCATATATATAAGGTATATATATATATATAAATATATATACATAATATATATATACAGGTAGAAAGAACCCCCCCAAGACACTTTTAAAAATTGCCAAAGCCAAAACAGGAAATTCTGATCTGGTAATCACACATATACATACTATCCATCAATATCACTCAAGCACCACCATGCCCATGGAATTCCGCCCGGCCATCCCATCCAGCCCAAACCTCTGCCGCAGCGCCGTCGTCGACCCGCGCCCCGAGCCACGCGAAACCTCAACCACAGCGATACCCCCCGGTGCCGTCCCATTTCCCGGCGACAGCGCGTAGATGTAATTCCCGGCAGCGCGCAAATCAATCAGCCCGGGATCCCCGGTCGCCGCTGCGCCCACGCTCAGGTCCAGCACGCCCAGCACGCTCGCATCCTCGAGGCTCATCTCGACAACTCGGTTCTTGGCCACGTCCGTGACAAAGGCCGTGCCCGTCGCCGCCGAGATGGTCACCCAGCACGTGGCGACCTGGCCGTCGACAGCACCTTTCGCGATGGTGGTGGCTTTGCCGGTGGCGGCATCGACCGAGAGGATGGCGGCGCCGAAGGAGGCATCCGTGGCGAAGACGGCGGACTTGGCGGGGATGGCCTGGGATCCAAAGAGCACGGCAGTGCCGCTGGGGATGCTGCGCTGCTCCGTGCTGGAGACGGACACTGCGCCTGCGCGGTTGCTAGGGCGCTGCACGGGGAAAGCGGAGAGGAAGCCGGTCTTGTTGGTGGGCGGGTCGCCCTTGACCGTGGCAAAGAGAAGGGCGCCGTCGGCCGAGAAGAAGGTCTGGGAGACGGTGTTGGTGGGCCCGACGGGTGGCGTGGTCTGGCCGAGGTCGAAGGGCCGGAGGGCGTCCATCGGGGAGAGCCCGCGTGCGGCGGAGAAGCTGCTGCATGCGATGCCAGCGCGGGCGCCCGATGTCCCGACGCAGGCGAGACCGTTCTCGAGAGATGCTGCAACCGTGTTGGGGAACTCGCCCGGCACGGCAACGGGCTGGCCGACGAGGGAGAGGCGGGTGGGGTCCGAGGGCGAGATGGAGAGCATGCTGAGCGTGTTGGAGCCCGCGTTGACAGCGAAGATGAACTGCAAGTGGTGATTCGTGTCAGTATGGGGGGATACCTGCTGGACTGGAAAACTCTCTCACATTTCCGGCAATTGCCAAAGCTGACTGGCTCACTAGCGCGTCAGGGGTCGCCGGTTGCTTTTTGGAGTTCAGCGCCACCGAGCCAGCTCCACCCGTGGGAGTCATACTGCCAGCGGAGAGCCGGCCGTCGGCTCCAATCGGCAGCGCAACCACAGCGTTGGCATTATCGTTGGTGATGAAGTAGATTGCCTTTCCTACCGCGCCAGTAGTACTAGGCCGCGTGCCAGCTTGAGGTGGACGTCCGGCTTGGCATCGAGAAGCCGCGCTGCTGGCAACTTGCAATGCAAAGACGATCAATTTCGGCGCCAGAGACGCCAAGAGGGGACGCGAGATGAAGAACATGTTGCAATACTAGAAGGACAGACCAGCCGTCGTTTGAATGAGTGAGTGAAGCTGGGATCGGCTGATGCGAGGTAAGGAGGAGAGATGAAAGTGCTTGCAACCAGTGAGCCCATCCGCAACTTTTATATCCTGGATTTTTTTCGATGCTCCAAAATGTGATATATTGATGGGTTGCTCCAGGAGGTTGAAACAAGCCCTGAGGCCCTCTGGTTTAGACCTCAATACGCTGCAGCTGCAGGATCGTCGCATGCTCACGATATCAAAATCTCTGTTTTCAGTTTAACCTACCCCGTTTTTTAAAGACTTAATAAATGACCCTGTTTTGTAGGTGTTGCGAAATTTCCGGGTTCCAGGAAGAATTGAGGTGCATGTCCCGTGCCCCACCCCTGTGTCGTATCAAGGATGAGGGGGCGGCTGCCGAATAGGGAAATTCAGATGATGGAAACACGATTTCCTAATTCGTCATGGCACCACCCCCTTGCCGACCTGCGGCTCAGTTCCCGGTTCCTGCAGGTCCAGGCATTGGATGAAACCATTCGGGCGGCAGATCGGCAGAAAGGACGCATCCACATCCATGACAGATCTTGAGATCCTAATGGGGGAAAAAGCCTCCATTAGTCCTAATGAGCACTTCTTAATTGATGACTTTTTATCTAATCGCATCACCGATCTTCTGTTTTTTCGCAATCGATCGGAATTGTGACCTGCACTTGTGCCGATGCCTGGGGACGTTTTCCGCATCTTCCGCCCGCAAGGAGGTTCGTTGTTCTCCTATCACGCGGCCTCCTAGTAATAAGATGGGTGCAGAGTTCTGACCTATGTTGTGGGTGGCAGGGCCGAAGGAAGAGCAACCTGAGAAGAGACGAGCTCAGGTGCGACGGGCGCAGCAGTACGTTTGGTCCAGTCCCGGCACCATTTCGCTGTCCTTGTCCCCCTCCCCCGCTATCAGTCCATGTCTCAACAATTAAATTAAACCCAGGACATATCGTCTACGCAAAGACCAGTACGTAAGGGCACTAGAGAGGGAAGTGACCCGCCTTCGCAGTCGAGAGCTTGACCTAGTGCGCGAAAATCAACGGCTCCACAATCTTGTCGACGCACAGAAATGCGACCAAGCCTATGCGGTCGAACCGTCGTGGGAGGACATGTCGACTGGGCGGTGGAATGGCGCTTGGATGGGTGGGGAGTCCGACGACATCCATCTTTCACCCAATAGCTTTTCTGCGAGTCCCGGGACACACACAGGTATCCTGCAAGGCTCCACGCCATCCACGGGTAGCCCCCCAGCAATTGGCCGAGGACGTAACATCCTACTTGATGCCCAATCGAGTATTGCCTCGGCTGCACATACGGACCAAGACTACTACCCATCGGCTCTCGCACCGCCGCCGCTCGAAACTGTGGTCGCACGCAGGAATGACCAGCCATGTGATGCCAGCCTGACCGCTACGGGGATGGAGTTTGTGCTGGCGTAAGTATCCCTACCTTAACTAAAGAGACCTGTCGACTAAAAAGTCATTTTTAACCCCCCACCAACAGTCTCGAGGCCCCCTGCTTAGGCCATATCCATGGAGACCCCGACAACCCAGACCAGGCAAACGGGCACGCCTTGACTACATCATCCTACGTTCTTGCCTTCTCGCCGCTGCCGCCCTCACCCGATGCGGATTCCAACTCGGCACTGCTCACCGAAGCACTCGACAATGCGCCCAGCGCCATCCTCGATCGGCTCGTCACGCTCTCGACAAGCTTTGCTCTCCAAGACGAAGTCACGCCCGTGCAGGCGTGGGGCCGCATACAAGCGCAGCTGCAGATTGGCGCTATCAGGACCGAGGGGATACCGTCTCTGGTTAGGAAATTGGTGGCAGCTGTTAAATGTCATGGGTAAGTCATGTGTTAGCATTGAATTCGAAGTGAAAGTGACTGTCTGACAAGCTTCAATTGCAATAGGTTTGGTGCTGTTCTCAAAACCGATATTTTCGAGGCGCTGTTGAGGGAGATGCTGCGTGCAACGGGCAAGGCCCCGCAATGGATCTAGTCAATTAATTTCCAGGCTGCTAAACGGCGTAAGCTACTCCTTTATTCAGTACTGATATTCCTTTTTCGGGGTGAGCATTATCGCGGATTATGGGGTGTCTGAGATACCCAATATGGGTGACTTTTACACGGTGGAAGGGTAAGTCCCTATTTCGGCGGATCCTACGGGTCGGGTCACATAAGTAGCAGGCTGTTTCACGCAGAGTCAGGAGCTGTTTGCGCTTGTGATTTATCCAGAGTGTATCCTCTGAGACACCGCGCAAGCGTAGGATTTGGGGATCAGTACAGAGACGATGGATAAGGACTCAGTTGACTTGGATGAGCCCCCCCACTCAATAGCAGAGGAGGATCTGGGGTACCTAGGAGCGATGCAACCCTAACCTTCCCCGCCGATATGAGAGAGCAAGGATTGATATCAGAAAAAAAATTACAACCTACCACACTTCTGTTACATTATGAACGAAAAGTCAACATCCGGACCGTCTTTGCATTTTCGCTGATGAGGTAACAAAATATGCCTTGAGCTTGGTGCTAACAAACGTTATTGATATTGCATGTCCAGAGAAAACGAAGCAAGCGCAACCAAAGTCAGTTCCCGCTAGCCTGAATCAGGGCTTGACATGGTTCTTCTCCATCAATCTTGATCAGAATATCCTTTCCTTTTGTCTCCGCGGACAGATTTAATGTTGAAGTAGCCGAAAGTAAGAGTAACGCTGCGGAAGAAGATGGTCTTCTTCACGTCATGTCTTTCTCCTTCTTGTTCACATACCTGTCGCAAGTGCGAACCGGACGAGGGACCTAATTCAGGTGAGTGGTGCTTTGATGCACATTACCAACAACCGGACGCGCCGCTTTTGAAGCTGACAGCTGTCTTTTCGCCGGTTTTCTCAAATATCTTCAACATGTCCTTTGAGCTGTCTGGTACGTGCCAGTGAAGGCGTGCAGGGGGCTGTCGCCGAACTTCTGCTTGTGCTTTTTCCGGATCGTCGTGGCGTTGTCGCGAAGCCAGTTCATGAACAGGCCGCGGGCCTCGTACTCGTTAAACTCGACGTCGTCATCGCACATCAGCAACGCGCTACAGTCATCCGTCGACTCGTATTCGATTGCGCCGCCACACTCAGCTGGGAGACCGAGAAACAGATACCACGAGGTTGGCATTGTCGCCAAAACTCAAGTCGCTTCTCTGATATATTTACGGACCTCAAAGGTCTCCAGGTCTGGAAGTCAAGCCTTTTTGGCTATTGGGAGACGGAATTTGGTATATATCCCTTGTCGACCAGCCCCGGCTCTGCGAGGCCCACGAGCAGCCGCCATTGTCCAGTACCTGGGCGTCGATATGCCCGACCTTGCCAAGGCCGAAGTCCTCGTCGATTCTTGGGGCCTCGAGGGTCAGGAAGTTCTGTCTCTTTTATCTCTACTAAAAGCAGCATCAGACCAACCAGAACCGCGGGTATCCGGCTCTGCTAGCTTCACAACAGAATACCAGAGACTCAGATCTTGTGTCCTTACCGGGGCGAAATTAGACCTCTCAGATCTCTGGATGAGCATCTCCGGCGGTTTTTTAGCAAGTACGATACCAAGGAGACGCTGCCTCTTATCTGTTACGGTGGTCATGGCGAGAACATGAGCCTCTTCTTCCCCTTGCCGCTTCCTGGACCTTCCTCGGCTTGGCGATGGTCATTCACCAATTCCACTATCAGGCTGACTCTGATCACAGCGTTGATGGTTATCCCAGTCGATATTGTTGTCGTCGTTGTCGACGATAGATGAGACGACATGTTCGTCGCCTCCGCCTGGCCGAGACCGCTTTCTGGGACTGTCACTTCGGGGTTGGGAGGTGGTATACAGCGCTTTAGCTTGTTCGAGGTTGCGCGTCTCGGCGGAATGGTTACTGGTTGAAGGGTCGTAAACACACACTCGGCGAGGGGTGGTTTGGCAGGTGACGAGAAATGGCGCCAAGATGGGCGAAAAGACTGTGTAGGCGAAGCGGGCGAATAAGCACTCGACGCTACACCACATCGGGAGCAGCTTCATGTCGTGATAACTGGGAGTTGAACTAGGGCTAGGGTTAACTCGATGAGTCAGCGTACGCACAGGGCCCATACCAAAATCAAAATAGAGTGGGAATCATCAATTCAATCAATCTTCTTTTCCCTAAGGCCTCAGGAGATTCCTCTACCACTCCGCTCCAAGCCGCGACATCAGGGAGGGCTGAACACGCAGCAATGGATGACGGCGAGGCTTCGCTTTGCAACAGCCGCGTATCCAAGAATGCACAACCCTACATTTACACTCCGCTTCGTACTAAATCCACGATCCGTCTGGTAAAAATTCTTCCGGAAAAGAAAGCCGGCAAAGTCGTCGGCACGATTTTCCATTTTGAGGAAGCTGAAGCCCCGCGGTACCATGCGTTGTCCTACCTCTGGGGAGATGCTACGCCAGCCGGGGCTATCTATCTCGGCGACACTGCCGCAGATACTTATCTTCGTCCATTGCATGCAAATCTCCTCGGCTTTCTCGACAGCATGTGGGAACAAAGAAGATTCGACATTTTCCTCTGGATCGACTCTCTGTGCCTGAACCAAGAGGATGTGCAGGAGAAATCGCAGCAAGTGCCACGCATGGGTAGGATATATGCAAATGCGGGCGAGGCCCTGATCTGGCTCGGGCAGGACTCCACCGGAGAGGAGATGCTAAGAACACTTCAGAACGGCCGGTATTCGAAAGAGGCGGGGAGTTTCATTCTCCGTCTGCCATACTGGACACGCGTCTGGATCATACAGGAGGTTGTCATCCCCACTTTCGCTCTCGTCGTGTATGGCAGAGCCTCCATCGATTTTGAAACTCTGTTCACGCAGATGGCGTTCTACAAATGGCAACCCGGCAACTCGTTTTTCTTCTTCAACATTGGTGAACTTCGAAAGCGAGGTGGGAAGATATCACTCGCCCAGTTAGTTTCCAGCTTTCCCAGCAGCAGCAGTACCAGGGACATTGACAAAATCTACGGCCTGCTTGGATTAGCAGAGGAATCCGAGAATGGACCCTCGGTCGCGGAATTGATTGGAGTGAACTATGAGAAAAGCTTGTATGAAGTGATGTGGGACACGATATTCGAATGCAGCGAGGCCTGGGATCAACACTGGGACGTGGCGTATGGAATGCGTAGGCTGCTCGAAGACCGCAACAAAAGCTGGCTGAATGAGGATATCACCATACTCGAAGACTATGTGCAGAATACGAGGACTTCGGATCGACATGCTCTCTTCGGCGAGATTGCGTTGCGGGCGTGTGCGTTGGCGACCAGCTTAAAGTACAACGAGGAAGAATTCTGGACAAATGCTATTGACGAGTATGGAACATCCGAGCGACACAAGCCCTCTGGGAACTACACGGAGCTAAAAAACGCTGCAGCGATTGGCCTTGGGCTCACGCGGTTCGCGGAACTTACGCATTCGACCTGGTTGTCAAGCTCGAGCCGACGATCAATTCTCTGCTCCGAGTGGAAACTAGAAACACAGCGGTCTCCTGGGTCATACGTCGAGCAGCTTACCACTCCCGTTCCCACATCCATCTCTCAGGCATACCTAGAATCCTTCAACACCAAAAAAATAGCCTTCAAGATGCAACTCGACTCTGCGCAGCTGGCCGTTGAATTGGACACCGAGCAGGGTCTGAGCCATTGCTGGGCGTTGAAGATCGTGGTAAATTGAGTCTGCTCTAACACGCAAGTCGTTCAGTATCCTCCATCATCGACTCTCACTACGCTATCGCGAGGATAACGTTTTGTCAATGCATCAGGCTGAAAGCTTGGCGGCAAGGGATACTGTCATGTAGCATGGGTCCCTTAACGCATGCGGCGTTGATTGATGGAACTCAGCGTTTCCCTTTGGAGGATTCACTGGTGGGACGAAATTCTTTCCGAGGGTGGGTTGTGTTTCTTTAAATTTGCAGCCAAAAGTGCGCCGAGGGGACGAAGCTGGATTAGATGATAGCCGAATGTGTGACGGAGGCTGAGTGCGGAGGTGCGGATTTGAAGGTACGGAATGGGCTGTGTGTTTCCGTGAGGAAGCGGCCGGCATGTCCTGAGGGGGAGAGTGGAACCGAATGAGGAGGACTAGAAGATAGCTAAACGGGAAAGGGAGCGCAAGAAAGTGGGATGGTGGTGATGTTGACGTGTCTGCGGTTTGTATTCATTAGAATCAGTATCCCCCTTCGAACGTTATTTATCATCTATTTCGCCCGGAGGCGGCTACGTTGTTGCACCAGTTGGATAGGATGTTTCATCGCTGCTTGTCGTATCATCAGGCCTTTAGGGACAAACCTTATTGGGAATAAACATACTGTACAGCACTTGTGCTGTACAGCAGCATAATGTTGTGCAGCAGCATAACAATGCTGTGCAGCCCGCTGCACAGCACAACAAGGCCCTGTAATAAAACCTCGTATTCTACCAAACTAAGAACGCCACAGCGCTTTAGCGCCTCGGCACCTCGGCCTTCGGCCTCTGCTAGAGGCCGATGGGCCGAGGGTCACAACTATAATAACCACGGCTCGCCCTCTCTTAGATAGAAGAATCAAGCACTCATCCATCTTCTTCTCCATAACTTGCCTCCATCACCATTGTGACCCATAGCTTCATCAACAAACCTTGAAGATGGAACATGTTCTTTGGCTGGGGTTTAGTGGCCGTATCCGTAGCCTCGCATTATGCTAACCACAGCCTCCCTGACCCCTACCTAGTATTCTTAAATGAATATGAGGCATATTCATTTTTTCGCCCATATAAAAAAAAGGGCCTACTTAAAAAACAGGGGGTTATATTCATTTAATTTCTAAACTTAAATGAATATGCCTTACTTTACATATTAAAAATCGTATAACTAGTAACGTGCGTGATAAGCGAGCGCAACAGACAAGCGAGCGCAACACTTTCCACTTCCCCACTATAATTATCCTCAATTACACAACCATAATACTAGGAAATAACTATAACTGAATCGGAAACAGATGAATCAGACAATTCTGCAGCCTCTTTGCACGTGCGTGCATTATGGCCAGGCTTGCCGCATACTCTACAGTACCGAATCTTCGTACGAGACCCCCCTGCACCACCACTATTTTGTCGTGTTTCCTGGACCAACTGCTCACCTACAGCCTTCTGATCCAGTAGATCCTGTACCTTTTATACAGTAAGTGACCCTCCAAGCCGCATACGTGTTTTTTTGGCTTTTCGTTGCTTACTAAGCCCCTTATTGGCCTTTCGTAATACTAAGACCTCCGTACGTAGAAGAGCTACCTCGTGCATAACAGCTATCGTACCTTTAGCCAGTTAATTTATAGCAGTTAGTATTAAGGTTGGAGAGCTGCCCTAATGGTTGGAAATTCGAGTTTTGATAAATACTAACTGCGAGGTAGCCTCTTAAGGGTTATGTGGCGTTTGGGAGACCCAAGGTAGTGCTATACGTGGGCTTAAGGCTGGGGGGGTTGGGGTTTGAATGCGGATATTTAGCTTAAATATTACCCTTTCTGGGTCGTACGGTATAAGACCGGTTCCGGTAAAACCCCCCTAAATATTCTTTTTTGTGATCGAAGCAAAAAACGCTTCTTTAAACGCATAGAGAAATTCCAACTTGCTGATATATGTAATATTTATCCGTATTAACTACTTAATTTAGCGGCTATACGCCTTCTTTAACGGCCCAAAATAACTAATATCCAATGGCTGAAGTAGGTGCGAGGAGTGCGGAGGTATATAAAGTATAATAATGTTGTACTCCTGGTAGTAGGTTTCGAATTTTTCGGAGTGGTAGTTATCGTGGCCGTTAAGGATGAGTAGCCGATATTTGCCCTTTATACGAGATACTGTATAGAAATCGAAGTACCAAATCCAATCTATACCTTTCTTATTAGTAGTCTACCCGTTATCAGTTGTTACAATACGCCAGGAGGCCGGAAGGTTGTACTTTTAATACTAGTTAGCGAGGTGGTACTGCCCAGTTAAGATAATAAATGGCGGGATAGCCTAACCCAAAGCGTTCACCCCTTAGATAACTGTTACCTACTCTCGATTTCCAGGCTGGGCCTGTTTGGCCCTATTACGGCCGTTAGAGGTAGTAACTACTATAGCGGTGATAATAATACCCATTATAAAGCTGGTTTCGTCAAAATTATACAAATCGTCGTTAAGGATACTATACTTGACTTTAATATTATGTATAAGGGTAAATTACTTGCGAATAATTATTGGATCTTCGCATTTAGCCCTCTAGTAGTCGTATTTACGTATAAAACGCGTCCGGAGTTCTGGTTGGCGTTTAATGAAGTTGTGAGCTTATCGTACGCTAATAGGGGGCACGTTACGTTCGCGTAGTAATCAGTTGGCCATATTTTCTACGTACGAAAACCGGGGATGGAATACGCGTATATATAGCTTAATTATATATTAAACAATCGTTTTCTCTTCTAAATCCGTAAGTTTGCGTGAGTTGGCTGGAATATCGCGTCGCGTAGGTTGACCGGCGCGTTGGTGGAAGAGAGTTGTATAATCAACATTGTAGATTTTAGCTACTTTACGTAAGCTTAGATTTTTATCGTCTTGGAGAGCTTGGAGGGCCAGAAGTAATCGTACTTCGTTTGAACGTGCTGTTATATTGGGTTGTAGAGAAAATAAGGGTTGAATGTGGAAATGGTGCAACGCGTGAAAAGTATTGCGCTCGCTTGTCTGTTGCGCTCGCTTATCATGCACGTTACTGTTAGATTCATCTTAACAAGGGCTATATATTTATATAATTAGCTATATTGTACGAGTAATAGTTATTAAGATATACTAGATTGAAAATACTGGGTATATTAAAGGTTTGGGATGTGCCAAGGTCCTGCCTAGACCTTGCTTAGGCTAGCCAATATGTTATGTTGGGCAACATAGGGATTATACTATTACCCGGGCTAGCTAGCGCAGGGGTTATACCACTACTACTACTACTGTAGGGGCTATAGCACCACGTTACTACTGCAGGGGCCACAGTATTACGTTACTACTGTAAGGGCTATAATATTACGTCTAATAGAAAAAAGGGGTTATTAAAATAAAAATAAATCATTACTTATAATAAATACCTAGCTTTATTTAATTTAAACTATTAAATAAAGTTATATAAAATAGAAGATTTTAAATTTAATGGTGATTTTTATATAATTATATAATAAAGGATTATTGAGAAATCGCTAATTAAAATAAAAATAACCTAATAAATTATATATTCCGTTACCAAACTGGTCACCTAGGGTATCGAAACTACAAGATAAAGCCGTTAAATCCAACTTATATTTTATTAAGTTCGTATAATAAGGGCTAGGCCTAAAGTAATTAATTAGCTTGGAGTTAATAAAATTAGTTATTAATTAATTCGCTAATTTCCATTATGGTAAGTAAAAACCTGTAGTGAAATTTCCCTACGCCTTTTTTTCCAACCCGTAAGCCTAACCCCTAATCCCCAATCAACTTTGGCAAAGTTGGTTGGAAAATGTATGGCCCCACTTAGGAGACCGGGGGGCAAAGTTAGTTGAAACTACTAGTGCTAAGTTAATTGACCTTTTCCCCCCCAAAACGTACGAAAAGCAGATGTACGGAAAGATAGCCTTTGGAACTTTGTACGAGCCGAGTTGCAAGGTCGTACGACTTGTTTGAAGGGCTGTCGCAAGGGTGGGTGGAACAGACCCACACCTCCAACTGACCTACACCTCCAGATGACCCACACCTCCAGATGACCTACATAAAAAAACAAGAATAAAAACAAACCACTACCTATAGTAGCCACCCAGGCCAATATAGTAGGGTGCACCACTTATAAATATATGGAATTAATAATTCTGAATCTAATGGTTATTTTTATATAGCTGTACGATGAAAACTGGACCAAAAATAGGCTGTCAAAGTAGAAATAATTAACTAAATAAATACTATAATCCCCATAATAGCCACCCAGGCCAATGCAGTACAGTGCATTAGTTATATTTATATATAACAAAATATATTAAATTTAATGGTTATTTTTTATATAGCTATATGATAAAAACTGACTTAGAATAACTTATCCAAATAAAAATACTTAATTATATAAATACAATAATACCCGTAGTAGCTACATAGGCCTAACCCCTACCTAGTATTCTCAAATGAATATAAGGCATATTCATTTTTCGCCTATATAAAAAAAAGGGCCCACTTAAAAAACAGGGGGTTATATTCATTTAATTTCTAAATTTAAATGAATATACCTTACTTTGTATATTAAAAATCGTATAACTAGTACCGTTAGATTCATCTTAACGAGGGCTATATATTTATATAATTAGCTATATCGTACGAGTAATAGCTATTAAAATATACTGAATTGAAAATATTGGGTGTATTGGAGGTTTAGGGTATGCCAAGGTCCTGCCTAAACCTCGTTTAGGCTGGTTAGTACATTAGGTCGGGCAACGCAGGGACCACACCACTACCCGGGCTAACCAGCGCAGGGGCCACACTACCACTACTACTACCGCAGGGGCTACAATACTACACTACCACCGCAGGGGCCATAGTACTACGCTACTATTACAGGGGCTACAATATTACGTCTAATAGAAAAAAAGGGTTATTAAAATAAAAATAAATTACCACTTATAATAAATATTCAGCCTTATCTAATCTAAATAATTAAATGGAGTTATATAGAATAAAAGATTCTGAATTTAATAGTAATTTTTATATAATTATACAATAAAAGGTTATTAAGAAATCGCTAATTAAAGTAAAAACAACCTAATAAATTATATATTTTACTACCAAATTAACTACTTAGGGTATCGGGGCTATAAGAAAAAACCGTTAAATCCAACTCAGATTTTATTAGGTTCGTATAATAAGGGTTAGGCCTAAAGTAATTAATTAGCTTAAAATTAATAAAACTAATTATTAACTAATTCGCTAATTTCTATTATAGTAAGTAAAAACCTATAGCGAAATCTCCTTACGCCTTTTTTTCCAACCCGTAGGCCTTTTATTTATACGTAAAGGCTTATAAGGGAAACCTTTAAAGTATTTTTAACGTTATATTAATTATTTATTAAACTTAACCCTAGTAAAAAAACTTATTATATAATAGGTAAAAAAGGTTACTATATATTATTCCCAGGTACCAGACCTATATCGGATTTACATTAAATCTAGGTTAATTATATAATTTAAAAAATATAAAAATTTCCAAGTAAATAATAATAATAGAAATTATACTTAATTATAACATTCCGGGTAAGGAAGGTTATTAGGTTTTATTCCCAGGTATCGGATTTACATCAGTTACATAATTTAAAAAATATAAAAATTCCTAAACAAATAATAATAGTAGAAATTACACTTAATTATAACGCTTCGGGTAAGGAAAATTATTAGGTTTTATTCCTAAATACCGGATTTATATTAGACCTATATCGGATTTAGGTTAATTATATAATATAAAAAACGTTTTAAGTAAAAAAGGTTATTAGGTTTTATTCCTAAATATTAAACTTATATCAAATTTACATCGAATTTAAATCAATTACATAATTTAAAAGACGTTTTAAGTAAGAAAGGTTATTAAGTCTTATTCTTAAGTACTAAACCTATATTAAATTTACGTTAAACCTAAATTAATTATATAATTTAAAAAACGTTTTAGGTAAAAAAAATTATTAGGTTTTATTCCCAGATACTAAACCTACATCGGATTTACATCAAACCTAGGTTAATTACATAATTTAAAAGACGCTTCGGGTAAGGAAGGTTATTAAATCTTATTCCCAGGTATTAAACCTATATCAAATTTACATCAAACCTAAATTAATTATATAACTTAAAAGATATTTTAAGTAAGGAAGGTTATCAGGTTTTATTCCCGGGTATTGGACCTATATTAATTATATAACTTAAAAAATATAAAAATTCCCAAGTAAATAGCAATAGTAAAAATTACACTCAATTATAACACTCCGGGTAAGGAAGGTTATTAGGCCTGGTATTACGGTACCAAACCGGGGCCGGTTCGGCCCGGAACCAGCAGCTATACGTGACCTCCCCAGCACCCAGTATATAGCCTACCTCTCGGGAGCTAGTTCCCTTTGGCTCCCTTTGTACAATAACAAATCTCTTTCCCCAGATTTAAGGTTGGTATTGTAATAGTTTATTACACCTACCTCTCGGAAGTAGTAATCGTTACTGGCCCTTTCCTATCCCAAATTACTCCTTCCGCCAAAACCTATTAAGAAATAGTACTAACTTACTATAAAACCGGAGCGGTAACCCAAAATATATACGAAACCAAACCGCATTATAAATATACCCTTAAGAATAACCTTAATAACTAAATACCTAAAACTTACTAAACTTCCAGCTACAAAACCCCCCTAATTCCTAACGGACCCTTAACTAGTAATAATTATAGTAACTCCAGTAGCTAATTACCAACGGATTTACTGGAATATACTAACGCGTTTTATCCGATTTTACAACCCGTGCCCGGACCCGCCCAAAACTTACTACGCCTCGCCTAATATATATACTAATATTACGCTATACTTATAATAGCTAAGTTCGGACTTAGGTTTCCTGGTTCCAACTTACCCAATTTTAACCTATTTAGCCCCAACTAAACCGGATTTAAATTAACTAGCCCTGATCCCAATTTAGAAACCCCTAATAAATAATTTTAGGAACTAGTAAATGTAAATACTGTCCTTACAAATTAACCCCAACTTTAATACCTACTTAAAAATATAAAGAACCCCTAAACCGGAACGCCCCTAAACCTAACATTCCTAACCCGTTATACTTTTAGTAAACCTAATAAACTAATTATTAATTGCTTTGTTTTCCTTAATATAATTAATAACGCTATTAATAACTTAATAATTTATTTATAAACGGAAATTAAGCGGATTAAGGAGGTAAAATAGTAATAAAAGGAATTTAAATAATTAAAAACCGAATTACGAAACTGTTATAAGGATTTTTAAAAAGTCCTTAATAACGGGAAAACCCTTACGAAAATTTTAACGTAATAAAGAGATGAGGCTATTAAACGTAAAGCCGCTTTTTAATTTACTAATAAAAAATTATAAATATAATTTTAAAAAAGTAAGGAAATACTAAAATAAACGAAACGTTACTAATAAATACTTAAATATACTGCGAATATTTACAAGGCCGAAAACGATAACCTTACTACCTAAAATAATATCCTGTATAGCTAAATACCCGCCTTTATATTAGGTTTATATATACCTAATTTTACAAAACGGATATTTAGTATAAACCTTAACCCTAGTACCTAATAAGGCCCCCTGGTATAAATACCCTTTATTATCGTTTATAAAACGCTACGGGCCTGCGGTACCGACTTAAAGTATTTTAATAATTAGACTTTAAACCTAAAGCGTTAATAGGAAAAATACGTTAACTAGAAATTTATACTTGTAAATAAACTTATATTTAACCGATATATTTACCTTAGCCTACTTAATCGTATCTTATATACTGCTTAATACCTTATAGGTAATATATACGTTACGATTCGGAATTATATTAATAATATTTTATACAACCTAAATATTTCGGAAATATAACTTTTTAATAACTAAAAGGATATTATAAAATATTTTAATATTATTTATATTATATATAACGCTTACGCTTAAACCCTTCGTAACTTTACTTTACTAATAATAAAAGGCCGGATCTACCCTAATTTTATCTTTACCCTAATCCAACTTGGGAACCTAGCTAAAAAAGATAATTACGAAAAGGTGGAAATATTTTGTAATAAAATTGCCAAATTATATTACGACGTAACTATTAATAATACCATACTCCCTACTATTAACGATTTTAATATATAGGTAACTTTATTCCGCGCAATTTATAATAATATTTCGGATAATAACTACTATACCCGAATTGGTACTATACTAACCCTAATTATAAATACCCTAATTACTAATCCGAATATTATAGATTTTAACGCGGCTAGTTTTAGGTAGGGGTAACTAATAACGGAGGAATAATAACGCCGTTGCGATAATAACTTTTATATATACTATAGAAAACCAGGATACTAAACGCCTAAGTACCCAAATAGGTTCCTAAACTTTTACGGGTTAGTAACGAATATTACTAATGCGGAAAAAGCTTAACCTTTAATAATTGTTACCACTAAAGGCCCAATTAAGTTACGAAAAAAAGGGAAAATAAAAACCTATATTTATATTTTATAAAACCAAACCTAATATTTACTCTCCTTTTTAAACTTTCTATTTTAAAAACGTAACTAATTAGCGTTAACGTTATAGTTAATTTAGGATACTTTCCTTACGGATTTATTAATAAAACCTACTTAATATAACGTAACTTTACCTATTATAAATTCCCCTATCCCCGGATCCTTTAACTTACAAATGGAACTAAGGCTAGTATAATTACGAAATATTACCTCCTTAATTATAACCTGGAAAGATTCCATAAGCGCCTTTTACTTTACATCTAGCTACTAAATAAACCTAATACCATCCTTGGCTTACTATAATTATACTATTATAACCCAACTATTAACTAGGTATTAGGATCCCTTACTATATATAATTATACTATTTACGTTATAAATTATACCGGACCTAACTTAGTACTAGTCCCAACCCTATACGAACCTAATTTAGTACCTATAACCGATATTGCCCTTTTTAACGCCGCATCTTTCCTCTTTTCGGTAAAAGGTAAAGGTACGGAAGTTTTTAAAACGTCGTTTACCGTTTTCTACGCTATTATAAGTATAACCCTAAATACCTTACTAAATTAACCTAACCTAAAATTCGCTAATAATATTATCCTTATTATTACGTTAATAATACTCCGGTTTATCCTTTTTAGCGAAGAGCCTACAAAACCTATTAAGCTATAACTTTATACTTTTTAAAACTAAATTAAAAAGGCCTTATAGCTTTAAGTAGTAAAAGAAAAAAATATTAAAAAATATTTATAAAATAAACTACTTATAACTAACGAAAAGATTAAAGTATAGCTACTATTAAAATACTATAACCTTATCCAAGTATTTTAACCTAGCGAAACCGAAACCCTACTACCTTACCGCCCCTTTAACTACTAAATAGAAATTATCGTAGGTAAAATACTACTAAATTACTAAATGAGACTTATATTAGTACCAAAGCTCCGCGTTATTAAAAAATACCTTAATAAATACTTTAATAAGGGCTTTATCCGCCCTAATACCTTATTGGTAGCGGCCCCTATCCTCCTCGTTAGGAAACCAAGGGGGGGGATTAGAATTTACGTAAATTATTATAAATTAAATAATATTATAGTTAAAAATAAATACCTTATACTACTTATTCGCGAAACGTTAAATTTACTTAGCCGCGTTAAATATTATACTAAGCTAAATATTACTACGGCGTTTAACCAACTACGTATCGTACCCGGAAACGAATAAAAGACGGCGTTTATTATTAGGTTTAGCCTTTATAAATACCTTATAGTAAACTTTGGTATAATAGGGGCACCTAACTCTTTCCAATATTATATAAATTATATACTATTTAATATACTTAATAAATTTATTACAGTTTACTTAAATAATATCCTTATCTTTAGTAAAATATAAGTAAAATACTATAGGTACGTACGGGAAGTAATATAGTAACTTATTAAGGTAAAACTTATTATTAATATTAGGAAGTACAAATTTGGGGTATAGGAGATTAAGTACCTTAGCCTTATTATTAATACCTTTAATATTAAAATAAACCTTAAAAAAGTTAGCGTTATTACTAATTAAAAGCCCCCCAAAATACTAAAAGACCTTTAATACTTCGTAAACTTCGCGAACTTTTATTAATAATTTATTAGGAACTTTTTAAAAATCGTATAATTACTAATTAATTTTATAAACAACGAAAAGTAATTAGGGGTACTTCCGGACAAAATATTCCAAGTATTTTACAAGTTAAAAATTACCTTCGTTTCGGTACTAATCCTAAATTACTTTAACCTTAAAAAACGAACGGTTATAAAAGTCGACGCTTTTAACTAAGTATCCGGAGGAGTTTTTTCCCAGTATAATAAAACCGGAGAACTTTACCCCGTTATGTTTTTTTTAGCCAAATATATACCCGTAAAGTATAATTATAAGATTTACGATAAGGAATTAATAGCTATTATTAAGGTATTTAAGGAATAAAAACCAGAACTATAAGGCTTTAAGGATATAGCTAAAATAGTTACGGATTATAAAAGCCTTAAGTACTTTACTATTACTAAGCTCCTAAATTAATACTAAATTCGCTAATTAGAATTCTTCTCTGACTTCCGGTTCTAAATTACCTATAAGCCGGGTAAAAAAGCTACGATACCCAATATACTTATACGTATATTAAGTAATACCCCTAAAACCTCTAATACTACTAATAACCAAATCGCAAATAAACTCCGTACCCTCCTACCCCCGTCCCTTTAATAACCCAATACCAGCCTAAACCCCCCCCTTAAATTACTCGCCTTTAATATATCCCGCTATATTAATAAATATATTAATATAGTATATAAGTCCTCTAATATAGTAAAGATAATTTAAGCCGCTATTAAGGACCTTAATTATAAAAAATTCCCCAAATTAGTTAAATAGGAGTTTAAAACAGCTATAACCGACTATATAGTAGTTTAAGGGAAGGTTTACTACCGTAATAGGCTTTACATCCCCCTAATTAACAATGTCTAACTTTAGGTCTTTTACTGGAGCTATACCGTAATACCTACGGGCTACTCCAGCTGCTTTAAAATATATAATATCCTATATAGGTTATACTTCTGGTTATAAATATCCCGCGATACTATTACTTTTATCTAAAGCTGCAACTTATACGTTAGAACTAAAAGCTTTAAAACCAACTTGCTTAGATTTCTAAATCCGTTTCCGATACCTTTTTAACCTTAAACCAATATTTCTGTAAATTATATTAAACTACTCCCCCCCTATAAATATAAGGGATTCGAGTTTACCTACGTATTAGTTATAATTAATTAACTTATAAAGATATATTACTTTATCCCTATACTGGATATAATAGCGGAGGGACTTACGGATACCTTTATTTCGGATATATACTAGTTTTATAGTGTATTATAGTTTATAATTTTTAATAAAGGTATATAATTTGTTTTTACCTTTTGGAAAAAACTTAACCAAAGGATGGGTATTACTTTAAAAACCTTAATAGCGTTTTATCCCCAAATTAATAATTAAATAGAAATCTTTAACGTAGGATTAGTATAATACCTAAAATCCTTCTGTTTCTTCTATTAAAATAACTAGGTTAGCTGGTTACTACTTACCAAATTCGCTACTAATAATTAAACCTCCAAAATTACTGGCCTTTTTCCCTTTTTTACTAATTACAAATAGTACCCCGTTATAGGAACGGAACCTACTTATAACCCAACTACCGTTAAAACCCCCTAGTAGTAACGGGAATTCCTAAACGCTACTAATATTACTAACCGGATCCAACGGGTTTATAAATAAGTATATACCTTTATAACTAAAGCCTAAAAACGTTACGTGGATTACGTAAATAGGTACTAATCCGACGCTGGGATATTCCAAAAGGGGGATTTAATTTGGGTTAATATTAAGAACCTTAAAACCAGGCGCCCCTTAGAAAAACTTAACGATAAGTAATAAAACCTATATAAAATTATCTTAGTTTACCTTAAGGTAGTAACCCTAAACCTACCTAAGGAATCTAGGCTCTTCCCTACCTTTTATACCTCTTTTATTAAATATTATTAAACCGGTCTCCAGGAATAAAAGGTTATTAACGAGATATATAATTGCCGCGCTACGGGTATAATAGTAACGATTAGCCCCTAAAATAAGAACGAAATAAAAGATAAAGATAAATAGTACTTTAATAAAATCCTTAACTTGCGTAATATTACTAAAGGACTAGAATATAAGGTAGAGTAACTATTATACCAGCCTACCTAGGAACTAGTGGAGAACCTCCGCGGGTATAATAGTAATATCCAAAACTTTTACAACCAAAACCCCACTAAACCAGGACCCCCGGCCTGGTTTATAAGTAATATAGTATAAGTATAACCTAATAATATAAAATAACTAAAACGCTAAAGACGCCCTCGGAAACGGAAAACTAATACCAATTCTACTATACCAGCGAATTACTAATAAATATATATTAAATACCCAACAGGAAATACCGGAGTAGGGTTATACCCTTAATTATTTTAAGTACCCGATTAAAATTATAAATACGTAGGGAGGAACTTAAAGTAATAAAAACCCCCCTAAATATAATTATAATTAAATTACTACTAAACCTATTATACCTAAAACTTATACAAACGTAAAATTATAAAATTTACCTTATTTAGGGAAACGAGAGTAGCCCCATTACCCTCCAGGTTTAAAATAGCCTTTATCTATTCCAAAAAAATAAACTAAGCAATTACTAACCGCGTATAACCTTTATTTCCAAGTAATAGGTAGAACGCTACCTTATTATTCCAAATACGTTTAATTCGAAACTAAATAACCTTAGGCGTAATATAAGCCGTAGCTAAATAGGGAAATATCGTCGTACGAATAAGATAACGTTGCTTAATTAGGGCTACCTAAGCCTCCTAAAACTCCTTCGAATAATTAGCGGATTAAAACCGGATTATATAAAAATAAGGATAAATATATACCTAAATACTTTTCTTCGTACTAGTAAGATTATAAAATAAGTAATAATCAGACTTAGCCCCAAACTATATACCTATAAATATTTTTAAAACGATACTAATAACTAAACAGGATTTAGCTAATTAAACGTAGTTACTATTATTATCCTTTTCTTACATTATAAACTTAACCTACTAAAAAAATTGGAAAAATTTACGGAAGTTACAAATTAGGTTCGTATTTAGCTAAAGGGTAATTAGTAACTAAAATACTATAAAATTAAGGGATATATATAACCGAGCAAACCTATTTGCGGTTATAATACTAATTATAACTTTTTAATATAGCGGAAGTATAACCGTAATATAAAACTATAAACTCCCTATTAACTAATAAAACCCAAGTATCCTAAACGGTACGTAAATAATATAAGCAAAAGTACTTTTTTATAAGGATAGGGTCCTTAAGCTTTTTACGGATAGCTTATAAAGCGTTAGCGGAACGTAAGGAAATAGGAAACGAGAAATTTACTTACCTTATTAATAGCTTTAACCGCGTACGCGTTATAACCCTTAAGGGTTAACGGTACGATTAATTTAGGTTTTTTTAGTATTTTAAATAATTAAATAAGGAAATAGAAAATAAAAACGAAATAAGGGCGAAAACGTAACGGAATATAAAAAGTACGTATACGGAATAAAAACTAACGTAGAAAAATTAAAGGAAACGTAAAAAAGGAAATTTCCCAAAATAAGGTACGGGGATTATAAAAGTACCCGCTACTATTTAAGGAAGGTACGTAGCAAAGCGTTACGCAGGGTAACCCAAATTAGAAACGGAAGGTATACGGATTATATTAAAATAAAGTAGGGCCCGGCGCAGGAATATCCCGAGCCGGGCTAAACTTTGAAGGTAGTTAAGGGTAACTACCGTTTGGAGCCCGGGGTACTATTACGGTACTAAACCGGGGCCGGTTCGGCCCGGAACCAGCAGCTACACGTAACCTCCCCAGCACCCAATATATAGCCTACCTCTCGGGAGCCAGTTCCCTTTAGCTCCCTTCGTACAATAACAAGTCTCTTTCCCCAGACCTAAGGTCGGCACCGTGACACCTGGGTACTAGATTTACGTTAATTATATAATTTAAAAGGTATAAAAATTCCTAAGTGAATAATAGTAGTAAAAATTACACTTAATTATAACACTTCGGGTAAGGAAGGTTATTAAGCCTAAATACCGGATTTACGTTAATTATATAATTTAAAAGGTATAAAAATTCCCAAGCAAATAATAGTAGTAAAAATTATACTCAATTATAACGCTTTGGGTAAAAAAAGTTATTAGGCCTGGGTATCGGATTTATATCGGATCTATATTAAATTTAAGTTAATTATATAATTTAAAAAACGTTTTGGGTAAGAAAGGTTATTAGGTCTTATTCCTAGGTATTAAACCTATATTAGATTTATATTAAATTTAAATTAATTATATAATTTAAAAAATATAATAATTCCCGATATTTAATTTAGGGAAATAAAAGTTAAAAAGGTTAATAATATTTCTTAAAAGCTTCGTATATTAAAGGTTAACTTTGGGAACCTATCCTATTTATTTCCTCGCAGTATTTTTAAAATCTCTTACTAAATATTATATTGGGTTTAGGTTATACCCGTACTATTTTACTATATATTATAATTATTTATAATATAAAAGGGAAGTTAAAATTTAATTAATTTTATATTCCTTTTCCTTATCCTTTTCCAAATCCAGGTTAAAATTATCCGCTTTTAAACTAATACTTTTCTTAGATTTACTTTACTAAACCCTATTACCGCCTTTTGCATTTTTTAATCCTAACTATAATCCACGCGGCAGTCTACTAGACTCAGTTTCTTTTGCCCCACTTTTTCTAGGAAACAGGGGGTAGACTCAATTACTGTACAGGGGGTAAACGCGAGTTTGTTCCCAAAGGTGTATAGTTATAAAAATAGTATTGTTCAAATCGCAAGAAGAAAATTAAAACTTCTATTACTTTAGATTTCCTATATAATATCTGGTTATTAAGATATAGGGGTAAGAAGATATTGGGGGTAAAAGGTCTAAACCTACTATACAATTAATACAATATACATTTGGCCACTTAACCAAAATAAATAAAACCGATATATATCGAATCGCCAGTTTCTAGCGATTAAAACGTACGTTTTTAATTTGCTATATAATACGTAGTGCTAGAGAAAGGTTTGATTTAATTTGGTATAATCCCGCGCAAATATAAGGGTATCTTAAGGTTTAGGGTCCTTTATGTAAATAAGCTTTTTTATCCCTATAAACTCGATTAAAAAACCCTTATTCTTTAATCCGCAACGGATACTAGTAGTATCCGTTGAAATTTGTATAACCCTATAACCCTATAGGGGGTAGGATCCGTTGTAACCTTTAAAAGTAGGATCTAATAACTTTCTTCTAGTAAAAATATATAAAACCTATATATATCGAAAGCTCTTAATTACGTATATAATTCTATTTAACCCCAGGCTTATACGATTAATCTTAAGGTAGTTGCAATAGTAGGAAAGTTTTGTACCTATTTTCGTAAGGAGCGATACCAAAGCCGGACCTAGCCAATTAAATACTTATACCTTACCTAGGGGAGGCTACGTATAAGCCAAAGGATTAACCCCAGTAGGCAAATTTCGCAAAAAAAATAAATTATTATTACAATATATACTAAAAAGTAAAATAAAGCCGTTTAAAATCTTACTATTGTATAAGCTGCTTATTTATACTATATATAAATATTACGTTCTTATTAACAAAATCCCAACCCATTTTAAAGACTAATACTGGTAACTTATACCTATAAAGCGACAGGCTATCTTTAAAGCAGCTTATAACCCCAACTTATACGATAATTAATAATCGCTTAGTACTTTTAAAATATTAACGGAGCCTATTTTACTAATTGCTAAACTAAAGGGCCTATTTACGGGGGCTTTTCGTTACAATATATACCGGTTTATAGCTCGTATAGTACGTTATTAGTTTCCCGTATCGTATAATTACTAATTGCTTCTGCTTAGGTATAAATAATATAAAAGTATTACTGTTAAGTTTATAATTAGGTTAATTTTCGTATAAAAAAAGGTAATACTTGCTAGTAGCTAGTATATTTTTCGAAAGAGCTATAGACTAGGAGGGTTTTTTACTAACGGTTCTTCCCAAAAAGGCGCGTATTTTAATAATTTAAGGTTACGTTAGTTCCAAAAGCTATATAATTAAAATTACTAATTTAAAAGGAGGGCGATTTTTCTTCCCAAATTATTACTAGTTTCTAGGATACCCAGTAACGTACAATTACTATTTAAAAATCCGAAGGCAAAACTATACCGAACTAATAGCTTAATTAAGTACGGTAGGTAACTTATTTACAAGATTTTCCAGCGGATTAGGTCTAGTTATTAATTTTAATAAAGGCCGAGGAAGGCTGGTATTAGTAAGGTTATACGGTATTTAAAAGCTTTATCGATCCAAATAAGTTGTTTTTAGCGGCCTAAAAGTGCCTTAATAGGATCGTATAATTAACCCAGGGCTTTTATACGATTAATAATACTGGAATAACGGTACTTTTCGAAGCCAATTAAGTAGATTACTAAAAGTTAAAGCTAACTTACCCGTTTAATACCTAATTGGAGCCTGAGACGATAACACGGTATATCGGTTATTGGAAACGTATTATCGGGTATATTTTCCGTATAATAATCTTGGATGAAAATAATCGACCCCCGTTTAAACTGATAAAATAATAATAAAACGTATTTAACGAATTTATTAATAGTATTAACTAACGTAAATTATACGATTCCGTAAATAGGGCTTACTTGGACTTTTTAATTACGTTTTTAGATTACGAGTTTAAAGGTTCGGATTACGATAACGTACTTTTTTTAGTACTTGCGGCTATAGGGGTCCGGGAGGATGGCGGTTAGTATATACCGGATTAATATATAATAATTTACTCAGTTATTATTACCGTTATATAAATACTTATTGTATATTAATTATATTTCGAGGTTAAGAATTCCGATAATTCAGATAAAGGGTTTTTCGATATTATACGATGCAAAATAATTAGGTTTATAACTATTACTAGTATATTTACTAAACCGCAACTAATAAACTGGATCTTCGGGGCCAGATTGTACGGTTTAAGGATCGTTTATACTACCCCGGCCCGAGCCTAAGTTGCGTAATTTGAAAATAATAAGGTTACGTTACGGTTAGTTTCGTTTACGCTTAACTAGCTCTCGGAGATGCTATATAAAATAATCTTACGCTTAAATTATACGATGCGTTTTTTAACGTTTAAAAAGGATAACGTATAGTAATTTAAAGTTAATTAATTTAGATTATACGATGATATAGGTAACGATTAAGTAGCTTTTTTATTTATTTAAAACCGACGGAATAGGTATTTTTAGAATTTTGATATATAATTTATATAAAAACTAGCCTAGAATATAAGGTTATAAGCTAGGTAGTATAAGTTGGGAATAATATATATACAAGGGTTAGGGTTA
>Ga0247760_1000726_pt1 | contig 34555 bp, 31 predicted proteins | sample UWRJL171409R4_FD_179936 | JGI IMG/M metagenome (GOLD analysis project Ga0247760, IMG submission 179936) | Plant litter microbial communities from Arlington Agricultural Research Station in Wisconsin, United States - UWRJ-L171-409R-4 | ecosystem: Environmental > Terrestrial > Plant litter >... | reverse complement strand
GTTCGATCGGGTAGAGACCGTAGAAAAAGCCGGCATCTTGATCGGCCTGTTGGAACCCGCGCGTCCGGTGGGTGCCGTCCAGGGAGGAAAAGCGACGTCGCCGCTGTCCGCCGCCGCCGTCCTCCGCTGAGCGTTGGGGGTGGGAACACTCACTGTCACACTTGCGTCCTGCTGGAGGCGGGATACTACTTGGCAGGGAGGCTGTTGTCTACGATCTCCGGGAGCCTAATGCTGCGGCAAGAGGAATTGAAAGTGCAGTTTTCCCTCGTGTCGCTGATGCAGCGGGTGGTGTGAGCAAAAACGCTGGCTCAGCTTCCCAGGTTGCCGGATGTAGCTCGAGGGGCATGAAGCCATTCGGGGAATTGATCGAGTTTATTGGGCCTCTGTTGGTGGGCTGCAGAGCCGCAAACAGCCCGCGACCGTGCGAGTCAAGGCAGATGATTTGACTCGATTCTCCGAGTAAAAATGACTTGGACAACCTGCCATTCGTGCGGACGCTGACGGTGTGGCCTGGAGGCTGGCCCGAGTACTGGAGACTTGCCTCCTGTCAGGAGTGTCTTGGCGGGGCCGCTGTTCAATGTTCGGAGATAGTCAGCTGACGAGATACGTCATCAGACACCGCTGCGAGATCTCGGCCGCAGACACGTGAAAGCCACTCAGGAACGGCAGGGACGACAAACTTCATGTCTATAGCAACTGCTGGTATTCAAGCAAATTAAGAACATGGATGACCCATTGAGGCCCTTTCAGTTTCGAGTACAACTAAAGAGCATGGCGGCGTCGATTTGCTGCTGATGATTGCTCCAGGGTAGCAACGCTAGGCTTTCCGCTGGTGCTCGGCGCGGGTCACATTCCACTGTGCCTCGGCTCCCTCATCCAAAAACGATCGCGGGACGTGCCTGAGATGGGGTTCCTGTCTCAGCTGACTGGGCCCGTTGGTTAGTCGACTGCGACCCATATGAGAGCCATTCCTCTGGCGCTCTGGTTCTTTATCGAAACAACTGCATCATTCAGAGTGCATCAGAATAAGGGTCCGCACTTGCGTTGCTTGCGTCCGCTATTCTGTTTTTAGCTCTGCCGTCTCACTTGGTGGGCCGTTGCCAACTCACACACTCGCGGCTCCCGCATCTCGTCACTCCCGCCTCCGCCGCCTCCGAGCCATCGCCGGGAATATGCCTTTCAACACGGAGCTCACCCGCCGGCTCGGCATCACAGGTAAGTGAAACTCGTTCCTTGGCGAATCAGACCGGAATAGGAACAGTCGGGCTGACACGCCGTTCCTCTTGCGACCCAAAGTGCCCATAGTGCAGGGTGGTATGCAAGTAAGTGTCGGGCTCCGAGCAAGGAATCGTGCCGTTTCGGTGGCGGATCGGGGCTAACGTGGCCGCTCCTTAACAGCATGTCGGCTACGCCGAACTGGCCAGCGCCGTATCAAATGCCGGCGGTTTGGGCATCATAACCGCTCTCATCTGGCCTGAGCCGGAGGGTCTCCGTCAGGAGATTCGAAAGTGCAGAAAGATGACATCGCGGCCCTTCGGCGTCAACATCACTCTACTGCCCGCCCTTGTGCCTCCGAACTATGACGCCTACGCGCAGGTAGTCATTGATGAAGGCATCAAGATCGTAGAGACAGCTGGCAACTCTCCCGGGCCTGTCATCTCCAAGCTGAAGAAGGCGGGAATCATCGTTCTGCACAAGTGCACCACCATCAGACATGCCCAGTCCGCCATCAAGCTTGGTGTGGATTTCCTGAGCATCGATGGCTTCGAGTGCGCTGGGTACGTAGATCCACGATTCCGTGATCTTCCAACCCCTTCCTCATCGAGGCTCTAGATCCTCAGCTGCTGACAGATTGCCACTCCAATGCATAGCCACGTTGGTGAGTCTGATATCACCAACTTCATCCTTCTCAGTAAGGCCCGGCAAACACTCAAGGTCCCCTTCATTGCATCCGGCGGCTTTGCAGACGGTCAGGGTCTGGCAGCTGTACTAGCTTTGGGGGCATGCGGTGTCAACATGGGAACCCGGTTCTTGTGCACTGTGGAGAGCCCCATCCATCAGAAGATCAAGGAGCAAATCGTCCGTGCCGATGAGACTGACACGGCGCTTGTCATGAGGCGCTGGCGAAACACCACACGCTTGTACAAGAACAAGGTCACCGAGCAAGCTCTCAAGGTCGAGCAGGAGAGCACGACCGGCGAGTTTTCCGAGATTGCGCCCTTCGTCTCCGGCAAGCGTGGTCGGGAGGTCTTTTTGAACGGCGACCCTGAGCACGGCGTTTGGACAGCAGGCCAGGTGATCGGGCTGATTCACGACATTCCCAACTGCAAAGACCTCATCACGCGTATTGAGAAGGAGGCTGAAGAGACGCTCAGGGAAAAACTTGCCTTGTTCACCCCATCCCCGAAGTTATAGAAAGGCCTGGTGTTTGTACACTCCTCGCCAATTTCGTGTATCTAGCATGTATCCTAGCATTGTATCGATAGAAATTTTGCTGGTTTGCCCTTCGCAGCGATCACTATCATATTATTGCCTTATAAAAGTTAGGTCCATCGAAAGATTGAGAGCGAAACAAAGGGGGGGAATCATCATACCAATAACCCTAACCCCTGTTTCATTTCTACCCTTGCTCCCTGGCTCCCCCGGATCCACTTTGCATGAGCCGATCAATTCCCCGCGGCTCAATCGCAGACCTCGGCAATTCCGTGGCGTGCCACCCCGAGCGACGTCGGGTAGCTTCAACTCCCCGTTTCTTTCTTTGACGCTACCTACACTACGAGTTGGCGAATACCCATTCATTTTGCTTGTCCCCTACTTTCTCTTTCACTTCCTTCACTCTGCCATTATTATTAAGCCTACCAACGATTGAAGCCGATTGATCTGGACGAGCCCACGGCGCATACCTCATACGCAGGAATAACCCACAGCAACCGGATCGTCGCAAAGCGAGCGAGTCAGTCCGTCGAGTCTATTGCCCCGGGGCAACAACAGCAAAAAGGAGAAACGGAGGATAGCAATTCGAATTGCCCAATATGGTTGCCGACGCTCTCGTCTACCACCCGGCGGTGGCGCACTACCTCAAGTTTGTCGCAACGACGGTCGGCCGCGACAAGCTGCTGCGTACGCTGCAGTACTTTGCGCGCTTCTATGCATGGTATCTCCTCCGCACAAACCGTCCGCAGACATCGATCCAGCCATGGGAGACGATGAAGAAGCAGTTCGGCATGGTGCGCAAGGTGCTGCGCGCGGGTAAGAACATTGAGCATTTCAAGGCTGCCGCGGCGGCTTCCGACGCCAAGACCACCGACCCTGTGCTGCGCTATACAGCCGTTGGTCGCCAGCTTGGTTATGCTGGGTACCTGACGCTGGATCTGGCGACGCTTCTCGACGCCACGGGCATCCGAAAGAGCCCGTCCGCCAAGCGCTTCCAGCAGGAGGCCTTCCGCTTCTGGGCCATGGGCCTGGCTTGCAGCGTCGTCGCCCAGACCTACACGCTGTACCAGCTGCAACAGCGCGAGGCGAGGGTGGACCGCAAGGAGGGTGAAGGGGTTGTGGAGAGCAAGCGGATCGCAATGTAAGTCTTGGGGCGTCAATGGGAGTACGGGCAGTGCGCTAACGAATTAATGTGACAGGGAGCGAGCAGCAAGCCGGATTCAGTTGACTTCGGATCTTTGCGATCTTACTGTCCCGTTGTCGGCACTGGCTTGGGTTGCCCTTGATGATGGTGTCGTGGGTCTGGCGGGAACGCTCAGCAGTTTGATCGGAGTCTACGCACAGTGGAAGAAGACTGCTTGAGATGTATGAACTGCGGTGGTAATTTGTTGTTTTGATACCTTATGCTTTCTTGCACTGTTTGCGATTGCTTAAGCATATCCAATTTCAAGACTCGTCATAGTTGGTTGCGATTGACAGCTAAAGTGTTCAGTTCCGGTGCGCTCAAGTCAGTTCTGGTTAAATCCTTCTAGAATGTTTTGGTTGCCAGAACGATAGCGGACGTTGGGCACGCCGGGACTCGATGCAGCTCACCCCGGATTGCTTCTCCGTTCGGGGGCGGCTCCACGGAGACATCAAAATCCTGGCCGGTGTTCCTTAATCCCGACTCCGGGTATTCGGCAGATCAGGAACTCAGGGATCCATGTGCTGAAGGGCCCTGCAGCGTAGCTCTTCGCTTCTCCTCCAGCGCTTTACTGGCCCCAACCTGCGAGCCGACTGCGCCGAAGCCACATCGTGTGATCAGTCGGGGGCGGGATGGATTACCGAGCTGGCCTTAGCGAATACAAACTGGGGAAATATACCGAACTTGTCTAGATATTGCGATTGGTACCGGAGGCTAGCACGCTAGGTACCACGCGCATGGAAGCGAAGTCACCGCCGCCGGTAGCGGCCGGTCTGATGATTCATGAGTGTCGAACGATGCCACGCGGCTGCAGGGTACAAAGCTTTGATCGTCTGAACCTCCGAAAGATGATGTCAGGCCACGGCATTAACGATCCAACAAGGTCGGTGAACATCCACTTCCAGAGCTCGGAGCAAAGAACCGCACGCTGGAGCTCACTTCATCGCCAGAAGAAATTGAGGCTATCCTTGGGTCTTGCCGCGTCCTTGGCATGATCGTAGAGGTTTTATGGTGTATTGCTTGGCGATAACAAGCAGTCGACATCGAAAATGGTACCCGGAATTGAGCATTTTATCAGAAACTTTTGGCGGGGCAGTGCAATCGTTTCCCGGCGGTGAGGTGTGTCTTCAGACGCTGACAGCTTCAAAGTCCCGGGTGGCGATTGAAGATGGCATTTGGGCTCGGGCGTGCCAGTGGCTGTTGTTGGCAACTTCCTCCCGCCGTTTTCTGAAACGTCGCCCAACAAGGTCATTGTTGACTGCCCCGCTATCTAAGGTATCTAACCGCCAGCGACTAACGCCGCCGACCCGCTTGCGAGACGTCTCTTTCTCCCCCATCTATCTGCACACATTTCTTACCGTGATCTGCGCAACGCTCTCCCTACGACGTAGCTCACGACCCATCCTCCAGCGACTGCCGATTGCTTCTCTTCCCCGCCAACGGAGTGTCGCCGCCGGCATTGTAGTGCCCCTCAGAAAGCTTTGAGTAGCCACAGCACACGCCGGTCACGGCAGATCAGACGCCACCCTCCCACTCGCGCCTCGAGTCCTTGAAGCTTCAATCCAGCTCCAAAAAGTGCCAGCAAGCTCAGAGAAGCCGGCTTTCACCAATTGACCGAATACGATCTCCCCTTGTCTCCAAGCCTCGAGACCAGCAACCATGGCTGCGTCCACCGCCCAGGGAGAACTGGGCCTCTCAATTATAGGGTTGGGGACGCAATATCCTCCCTACACCATACCGCCCTCGGCGCTGGACGTTATTAGCAAGAAGTTTTATCCAGACTCACCAGCGTATGCCTCTTTCTTGGCCTTCCCCCCCTTTTCCTCGCGCGCGCACAAATCACCTGACATAGTCAACCCCACAGCATGCGAAAGGTTCTAGCCATCAACCGCTATACCGGGATCGATCAGAGGAGCTCGGTCGGGACACCTGATCACCCGATTGCTAACGGACCAAATGCGCCGAGCATCACCGAGATCAACAAGATATTCATGTCGGACGGCGTACCGCTTGCGGTGAGCGCTGCCCGCCAGGCACTGACAGAGGCGCGCTTGGAACCTACCCAGATCACCCACATGGTGTCGACAACATGCACCAACTCGGCCAACCCTGGATACGACCACTTCGTCGCACGAGATCTTGGTCTCAGTCCGTCCCTCGAAAAGGTTCTCTTGCATGGCGTTGGCTGCAGTGGTGGGCTGGCAGCCCTGCGCACTGCCGCAAACCTCTGTCTCGGACATGCCATGCGCGGCCTACCCGCGCGCATCCTTGTCGTCGCGCTTGAGATCAGTACAACGCTTGTGCGCAGTGAGCTCGATAGCATAAACGCCGATCAGGAGACACGAATCGGCATCGCGCTCTTCAGCGATTGTGCCGGTGCGCTTGTGCTTAGCAACGGGCTAGGTGCGATCGACGAGGCCCCCCTCGCCCCCCCAGTGTACGAGCTTCTTGGATGGGAGCACCATACCATCCCCGATACCGAGGGAGATCTCGGCTTCGATGTTGACCCGTTGGGGTGGAAAGTCGTCCTGACACCGCGGGTACCAACGCTGACGCAATCAGTGCTCGAGCCGTCCTATAAGGCGCTGCTCGATGCATTACCTCGACCTCCGCCACCGGCTACCTACCGTGTTGCCGCCGACTATGACTGGGCCATGCACCCCGGTGGTGCCACTATTCTCACGGGTGCCGAGAAGGCCTTGGGCATAACATCTGAGCATATGCGTGCTAGCTATGACACGTACATCAACCACGGCAACAGCAGCTCGGCCACCATAATTAGTGTGCTCAACCGACTGCGATCCAAGGACATGGACGCCATGACTCCTGGCGGTCGCGGCCCGCGCGACCACGTTGTCGGTTGTGCCTTCGGACCGGGAATTTCGGTTGAGATGTGCATGCTGCGCCGGAACCTGACGGCGCCGCCCTCGGGCCTCCAGACGCCACCCGAGACGGAGAGTGAGCCCAGCGAAGCTGGCGGTCTGGCCAGTGAAATTGGCGACGAACGGACGAGCGACTTTGACGAAACAGTGGCGGGGGGAGAACTTAGCAGTACGAATGCGAGTAGCGGAAGCAAGCCTGTAATAGAGAGCACCGGTGGTAACACAACCGCATCTAGCGCGCGGTTAGAAACGGCAAAAGAGGCCGAATCATTCATAAGCGAGGCCTTAGAGAGTGTCGAGCTCGACTAAATGCTCCAGAAATCGGGAACTCATGGGGGAATCTGGAATCGAACGAATTTATTTTCCTCGGAAAAGGGGTGCATATCGCTCCGGCGCCAAAAGGGATGATGCGCCGTGGGTGACATACCAGGCGTGACGTTGGACGTCAACCTGGTATTTTTGGTTAGGTACCTGACGGCTGGTTGCCATCATGTGGACAGGCGGACGGTGGGAGTGGGTGGAATTTCACTTTAGGAAAGATACCAGGACCTCGCTCATGAGCAGCCCCATCCTTTTCAGCAGTTCAGCTAAGCGTGGAGTAGGAGTATGGAGACTCGTGGTAGTTTAATGCAATTCATGCAAAGATGGCTCCGATGGGCTTTGATGTCGCAGAAGAATGCTGAGAATGATATCTGATATCCCATATGGCGTTGCAAGCTCTAACATTGGTTGTCATGTTTTCGACCGAGCAAATACATGTCGTTCTCGTCATGCTGACGTGTCGGGCTGTCGGGCTGTCGGGGTAACTCGGTCCTCTACACAACCAGCACCACCCTCTTCATACGGGCACGGCCTGGCTTCTCGTGTTGCAGGCCTTGATTAAATTGGAATGGGCCATTAGATAGTATTGGACGACCTATTGATAATGCCATACGGCCTGTTCCATCATGAATTATGCCTGCCTTAAGTGTAAGAAGGCATCTTTGGGAATCCGTAGTGTTTGAAGGGCTCGCAGTTGGAGACCCGGACCAGTCGGCCTTGTCAGTTCTTAGTTATTCCGGTAATCAGCGCAACTCGAGTCTACTACAAAACTGAAGTAACTACCGTAGGTAATTCAAGTCGCGGCAGCACTTAGCTACTTGGCCACCTCCAGATCCGCCCATGATATCAGAACTCAGTCCCACCAATAACTAGCTAACCTGCGAGCCTGCGCAAATGAAAAAACCCAAGTCATCTAAAACGCAAGTCATCTCAATCGTCACAGTCGTTCGGTCATATCGCATAGAATCCATCCTGACGCCCACCCCCAGCTTGAGGCGCAAGGTACATCCATGGCCTCAAGCAACAAAATTCGTCCCACTGCTTCCATGTCGTATAGTCTCCATCCATCTGGGTATCAAGCCACCTGCTCCCTTCCCTTCTCGCTCCCCATAGTCGCAGTAGCCGGAGCGGCAGCAGCATTCACTTCCTCAAGTTCCAGTACTGCCCCCTTCCTCAACCCCAACTGGCGCGTATCATAGCCATTCTCCTCCAAAAACATCCTGAATCTTGCGTCCTCCACCGTGATCGTGTCTTGTCCAATGTTAGGGATCAAAAACAACACCAATGCCGCGCTCAACAAGCACAGACTGCTCGACACCCAAAACGGATACTGCGCCGACTTAGTTTCATCATCAACACCGGCGGCAATGATATAGGGAAACACCAAGGTACCGACAAAGGCGCCAAGCTTCCCGACCGCGGCGGCAATGCCATAGTACTGACCGCGCACACCAGTGGCGCAAGTCTTGGCGGCAATCAGTCCGATGTTATTGCCGGGGCCAAGCTCGCCCAGGGATTGGAATATTCCGTAGACAACGGCGAAGGCGCCGACCATGCCGGGTTGGGCGAGGCGGGTGTAGCAGCCTGCCATGATGAAGCCTACGATCGCTTGGAGGCTGACACCAAGTGCGAGGGTGTAGCGAGGGCCGATGAGGTCGGATACAGGGGCGCCGAGCATAGTGCCGGGAATGTAGAACAGATTGATGACGGTGTTCCAGCCGAATATGGTGCTGAAGGGTGCGTTCGTTTGGTCAAAAATGTTGGAGAGGATGGTGGAGGAGTAGATGGAAAAGGAGTATGCAGAGAACTGTAATAGGGTTAGCCTGGTTGATTCCAGGCGGTTCGGGAAGTGGTGACTTACATCATAGAGGAACCAGATCAGACTGACAGCGAACAGACGGAAGCCGTAGAAGCGCAGGACCAGTTTGTATGGTGTCTTGGCGTACTTCATCGAGTTCCGCTGGAACTCCTCGGGCTCCTTTAAGAAGATGCGCATGACGAAGAGGCTGAGAGGGAAGACAACACCAATTCCGAGAGAAGCGCGCCAGATGGTGTTTGGGTGGCCATCCTGGCAGGCTGCAGCGGCGACATATGGGACGAATGCACCGAATACGAAGCCCTGTTGACCGTGTTAGTTCACTCAAATTTTGCCATTTCAGATTACTCACCCAATCAATCATGGAGTTTGTGAACAAGATAAACCACATGTTTCTCGAGCCGGCCTTGAGTTCGCCAGTCGATTCGGCACATCCAACTGAGCCCGCTGGATACTCTCCACCAATCCCTATGCCGACCTATGGCCTGTCAGACAGATACCTGGTATCAGATACGGAATAACTCACAAAGAATCGCCAGGCAGTCATGATGTTGAACATGCCAATGGTGTCGCCATGGTAGTAAGAACCGGCGGTGAGAGCTGTGAAAAGGATCAAAATTGCGGTTGAGAGGATGAGAGAGTTTGTTCTCGACCACTTGTCGGACCTGTTTCCACAAAATTAGCTACTTCGGCTTGAAGTGGTGACCGGGCAAGTTACTGCACATACAGGTAACCAAAGGCAAGCTGGCCGACAACAGTACCGGCAAAGGCAATGTCAGGAAGATAATGCTTCGCAGTCGAGGTCTTCCACTGGTCACCATACTGCATAGCAAAAATGGTGATAACGGAGCCAATGACCTGCAAACATGTCAGCTTGGAAGAAAGGCGGGAATGGAGGCAACTCACGTTGTTGATATATCCGTCTGAGAAAAGACCTGCGCCGCAAGCAATGACGGGCAAGATGGCCTTTCCAAAGGACTGAGGCTGCTCCAGGGCGATAGCGCTTTCATCGCGGTCCATCTCCTCCAGAGGAGAGGGCGGGTTGTCTTTCTTCTGGTCAACCATGGTTTTTGTGGCTTTTAATGACGTGACTGAGGGAAATAACGAGGGTGAAAAGACGAGATATCAACGACGAAGGCGAGTGATTTCTGCAAACCACCGGAGTTTGTTGAAGATTGCTTCGATAAACGAGAACGAGTTGCCGTTTTGGTAAGTCACATGGAAGGAAGAGTTCGGCAGGTGGAAGCGGTGAGGTGAAGTTTGGCAGAAGAAGTTGGGGCGTCAAGAAAACTGGGCAGGTGAGGCGGTTGTGAAGTGAACAGTGAAATGTATTTGGGAAGGAACGGCGGGGAAGAACTCCATATTTTCATCTGAACCAACACCATGGGACCACCTAATGCAAGGCTACCTGGGACTGAGAAGCAACCAGGAGGACATGCATCTCGGCGTGCCGTGTAACCTTCACGGGGATCTCCCACTTCGATAACAGGATCTTACCGGCCATGGCAACTTGCATGTGCTCAAGCCTCGACCATGCTGCTCACCTTTGGGTAATTCACAGTGTTACTTGCGAGGAGTCCGCAGGATCTTACGGTCTTTCTTTCCTACCAGTCAATGGATGATATGGATAGGGTGTGGCACAGCAGGAGCGCTCAACATAACCCCCACCAAGGCAGTGGGCCAAATCTGGGGAGAAGGCATCGTGACATCCTGACCGGGTGGTTGCCAACCTTGATAACCACTGCCGAGGGATTGCGGTTGGAACTTGTGTGTGTGAGCGGCAGAGAACCTTGGAAGCAGGTGACGTCAAAACGCCTCGAAAGCTTAGACGCTACAAGCTTTTGGCGCGTTCCCCCAGGGCTCCACATTGGCGGGCGGCTTGCAGCTTCCCCGCCTGTTTGCCCCGCTATTATCACGGGGCCTTCCCGGTCAATTTCTTTCTGTTGGATGTGCAGCACTGTTGTCCACTGCGTTCCACATCGGTAGTCAAACGTTAGCTTTATGATCAAGTTGAACTGTCGTGATCAATCGTTATCTGAAAGGAGAGCTGTCTCAAAATAGTTGTCTTGCCTTGGAAACCCCCCACTACAATAATTGCCCCGAAAAGATCGACATGTGTGGAGAGGCATCGGGCCATCGGCAACTTCTCCCAGAAGAGAGACCGAAATGTTCGGCCATGTCCGAGATCAACCCTAACCTTGGGCGATAACAGGGGTCTGGCTGCAGAGACCGAATCACACGCTAATTCTTGCCGGCTCCGAAGCAATGCCGTTGGCTACCAACGACCACGGAACCTCCCACACCCTGAAACCGGGGACACAAGGTGCAAACGTCTACAACCCACAGCATCTGCTATCACCGCTACCCCGCCACGACTCGGCTAATTAGAGGGGCAAGCTGGGCGCCATTCCAAGCACCATTTATGCCACGTCTAAGGACTAGGTATTGTACGAAGGCTCGGGCCAAATAAAAGGGTCTCTTATCTCCGTGCGAAAATGCGTTCTTGGAATCCTCATACGGTCTTATTCTGGGACGGTAAGGCCTTGGCTTGTCACATCATAGGCCTTTTAACATGTAGGAAGGCCTTTTAAGTATTAATGTAAGTGCTTTCGGAATGGCAGATGGCCTGTAATAATAACAGTAATAGGCGGTCCTTACAGTGACAAAACACTTTTCATACTGGTTAAGGGGACCCTTTCTTTTAGCCCGAGCCTTCGTAACCGGGGCTTGACTTTGACCGGGCTATGATAACGTCGACGGTGGTTCAGCGTTGCACCAAATCCGGCCTCGACTCCACATATCACAACCGTTGGCACTAGAATCCATATTAGTGACTCGGGGGAATTCTGCTCTGCTTCTTTGCAACCTATCTTCCGCAACGTAACACGCCGAACCCCGGCTGCTACATCCTATCGACTGACAGGATCCCACTCCCGAACGAGTATCTCCCGATTTGGCGAATAGAAGATCTGCATACTCCCAAGGTAAGGCCCTGAGCCGCAGTCCACAGCATTGGTACTACACCTAAACGTCATCCCAAATGTCAGGTGTGTTCCATTCTTCGGGTATTTAATTTAACGAGCTCAGGAGCGTCCAGAACCTACGCAGCCCTCTCGAGTCTCAGGTACAACCTCTCCCTCTCTGGTCTGCCCGTGTATCCGTCCGACTGCCGGGCCATTCCTTCGTCGTCTACGATGTAGGTCGTATAATTAGAGTAGATAGCCGCGATTATTACCTTCATCTCTACTCGCACATGTCAGCATGCCGTCCGATGCAGTGTTCCGGAGGAGACAACGTACCTTGCATAGCGAAATTCGACCCGACGCACATTCTGCCACCAGAACTGAACGCCCAGAAATGTCTGTTCCGCTGCTTTATCTCATCCTCACTGGCCTGCGATGGCAGCCACCGCGTATGATCCCATTTCTCCGGATCGGGAAAGACATCTTCGTCCCGATGGAGGGTATATGCCATGGCTGCCACCCGGACCCCACCCGGGATGGTATAGGGCCCAATCTGCGACCCATGCTTCGGAGACTGCCGAGGCTGGGGTCCGGGGATGGGTGCGTGGAGCCGAAGTGTCTCCATCAACACGGCGTGTAATAGCGGAAGGCTGTCGAGTTGCTTCGGATCGGGCATATGTGCCACGCCTGCGTTGCCGCCAGCAGGAACCTGCATGTTTGGCGTCAAACCTAGCAACTCCGTCCTAAGCTCCGCTTGAAGCTGCAGGGACTGCGAAAGTCTCCAGCTCAGGTATGACAATACCAGCCCCGAGGTCTCCTGTCCAGCCAGAACGTGGTCGAACAGTTCTGAGGCTACTGACAGGTCGATATTGGACAGCGCTGCGGGATACAAGACCGACCCCTTTCCATTCGTTTCTGCTTCCTTTTCTAGGCCATGAACAAGGGAGTTCCACACAATAGAATTGCCGCCGTTCCCAGCCTCGCTGCCAGCTGTCGAAGCTTCCTGTTTGGCTGCACATAGGCGCTTGCACCAATCCCCAAGCTCCCTGTTGGCGTCATCAGCCCAGCCCGGACACAGTGGTATTCCGACACTTCTACATATGCCGGTAAGCCATGACAGTTCCTGGTCGTAAATGCTGTAGTCATTCCGGGCCTTGTACATCTCAAGGAGGTGCTCCCTATACCCCCTTTCTTTCAAAAGGTTCGTGCCGTGCTCCAGCCCAAAGACATACGCTGCGATCATGTCCATACTCGCCGCCATAAATAGCGAGTACATGTCTACACCATGGGGCTCCCGTCCCTTGATATCGGCGCCACCTTCGTTGATGAGCGCAGGCAATAGTCTTCCGTACACGATCTCCTTGGCTTGCACTTTTGCTGCCTCAGATGACTGAATGAACGACTTCGAGTAGACGTGCGAGATGAGTCGTTTCCGAGCTGAGTGCTCAACAGCGGTGCTGGAGGAGAACATGCAATGGACTCTGCAAGTGATGTTAGCCCCTTGGCATGCAAAACAGACTGGGGACCAAAAACACCAGCAAAAAGGAAGCTTGCATGTCCCGTTAGGGACATCTTTGATCAAACCCGGGCTCGAACCGGAGACCTTATGCGTGTGAGGCATACGTGATAACCAACTACACCATCCGACCATCACAAGCTGCCTGTTGTGGATGGAAGGAGGATACCCAAATCCACCCATGGGCCCCTAGACGGCGAAAGGCCCATCTGACGAGTGGATCCGTTTGCTCTGGGACCCCCAAACCCAAATAGACACTCCCTCTCTCACCTTCTCTCCCCTCTCCTCAACTAACTGCCCCCAGCCCAAAAGAACACCCGCAACAGACAAGAAACTCACTCACCCGTAATTATCAAACACCCCATACCACCCCCCCTTCTCCCACCCCCCACCATAAACACACCTAACCCCCTCCACCCCATGGACACTCAGCTCCTTCGGCCCCGTCCTCACCACCCCGTGATATCCTTTTCCCACACCCGCACCCCCATCACCTCTTAACAGCCTATGAACCGCCCAAAGCGTGCGATTCTCCCTCCGCTCAAATCTCAATTTGAGGATCCACGCCCTCGAGAACGGGACAGACCAATGGGCGTTTGGGATTCGCGCGAGAGGCGAGAGGAAAGCAGGGTAGATTACCCAATGGTAGAGGATGAAAATGAAGAGCAGGGCGGTGGTGGCTAGGAGGATGGGGGATGGCGGTGTGTGGAGGAGGGATGAGAGTAGTAATGAGGGCTGGGTGTAATTAGATGTAGCAATGAACGGCGGGGAGGAGCATGATTGCCCTTGCGTGAAGGGTGAATCTCTCATTTTGGACTTGAGAATGTGTTGGTGTGAGTGAGTGATGAAGGATGATGAGCGCGAAGTCGAGTTGGCGGAGCTTGGACGCAAGTTGGAAGTGCGCGACACAAACCCCGCTTCCCCAGCCATGTCCGGAACTGGGCCTTATTGAAACAGCACATTCAACAGCATTCGCCGAATATTGGTTACAGAACTTTTACTATCTATTAGCTAGTGCTCCTATTCCGAGGCTAACGTCTACTTGGTCCTGTGAAAGACATTTTGCGACGATGGCCCTCTGCTATCAGAATGACCGGGGTATTGGTGTCGAGGGGAGCCACCCCTGAAAAGAGACCCGAGCCGGCTCGCCAGGACAACAACTGCCTTTCTGGAGAACCGCAACCGTAACGCCGTATTGGGTGGTAAACCCGCCCTGTCCGCAGAGAGAACCGCCCGAGTACCAGATTCCATGGGAAACAAAAACAAAGACCAGAGTCTATCACATACATGAACGATGACGTAGCCATGCCGTAGCAACATACTGGCGAAAGTCATCATAAGAGAGATCCCTGACCTCTCGTAGAAATAGTGCCAAATCCACCCCATGCCGAATGCCTGCCGGTGGACCACATAAAAGAGATCGTGCCCCCCACCAAGGTGGAGCTGGTATCAAAACTTTTCCGGACCCTGTTGTAAGATCGACCGTAGAACCGAAAAAGGGCGCGTATCTCGGGTCAAGAGACAATGGGAATGCTGTGAGCCAAAGCTCTAAGCCTTCTCCTCAGTCTTCTCCTCGACCGCCTTCTCACCCGCCTCGGGCTCCTTCTGAGTCTTCATGTACTCCTCATAGACGACCATCGCCTCGTTGACCTTGGATCGGAGAGCATCCTCATCCTCGAAGCTGTTGTCATAGTTAGTATGGTGAGCGTGTTAGAAACAGCAGATGGAATCACTTACAGGTTAACAAGCTCCTGGTTGTCCATCTCCAGCAACATTCCGGTGATCTTGCCGGCAAGGTCGGGCTGCAGAGCCTGAATCTTGGGGAAAAGGTTCTCGCCAAGAATCTGCTTCTGGGCACCCGGGTTGCTGGTCGAGGCAAGCTGCGACTGCAGAAGGCTTCCAGCGCTCAGCTGGTCACCCATGGGGCCAGCAGCGGGACCGCCACGGCCGGCAGCAACGAAAGCACCTCCGCGGTTGGGGGCACCGCCACGACCCAAGTTGCCGTTCTGGGGCCTACCGTTGGGGGGGAATCCGGGCATGCCGGGGCCACCCTGAACACCCTGGGGAACGGCGGCAGGAACGCCCTGCATACCACCACGACCACCGGGGCCACCGGGGCCACCACGGCCAGGTCCAGCAAGACCGGACGCGTGCACCTGCTGCATAGCGGCCATGAACTGCGGGTTTGTGGGTCCTGGATAGCTGGCAGTGGGGAACTGGTTCATCGGGTACATGGGAGGGATCTGCTGCTGAGGGGGAATTCCGCCGCGGCCACCCTGCTGACCAGCGTAGACGGGGAACTGACCGGGGCGACCGCCCTGGACTCCAGGCATGGCGATACCGCCCTGAGGGAAGGGCATACCGCGACCGCCTGCAGGGGGCATGAAGCCAGCCTGTCCGGCCGGGAAGTAGACGCCAGGAGCCTGCATGTACTGCTGGGGCAAGCCAGCTTGGGCGGCGGCCTGCTGCATTCTAAGCTGGTTGCGGGCCTGGATGCTCGCCTCGAGCTGGCTCTTCCGGACATCCTTGCGCTGTGCGAGGGCGACGTAAAGGGGCTTGTTGTTGACCATGCGCTGGTTCATCTCGGCGACAGCCTTGGTGGCGTCGTCAGGGTTGCTGAAGCAGACGAAGCCGAAGCCCTTGCTCTTGCCGAGCAACTTCTTCTCCTTCTTGTCAGACTTCTTCTCGCTGCCCTCAAAATCGGCCTCCTTCTCCTCCTTCACATTCTCCTTGTCCTTGCCCTCTTCCTTAGGCTCCTTGTCCTCATCATCGGAACCGCCCTCGGTGAGGCTGTCCCGCATGACCTTGGCAGAGGTGATGGGGCCAAACTCGGAGAACATGACACGAAGCTTGTCATCATCAATATCGTCGTCCAGGTTCTTGATGTAGAGGTTGACGCCTTGATATTTGTTAGCCTTCTCAAGACGAGCAGCCTCGTACGACTTGCGGAGCTCCTCCTCCCGCTCGTGCTTCTTCTGGGCACGGCCAACATAAAGCTCCTGACCGTGGAAGTCGTTGCCGTTGAGGTCGTCGACAGCCTTGGCGGCAGCCTCATGAGTAGTAAAGTTGACAAAGCCAAAGCCACGGCTCTTGCCAGTCTCGTTGTCTCTGGCGAGCGAAGACGACGTCACATCGCCGAACGCCTCGAAAAGCTCGCGGAACTCATCGTCCGTGACTTCGGGGTTGATGTTCTTGACGTAGACGTTGGTGAAATTCGCCTTCATCTCCTCGAACTTGCTCTGGCGGTCCTTCTTGGGAATGTGGTGGCCGACGTAGACCTTCTTCTCATTCAGAAGCATTCCGTTGACGTGCTTGATGGCCTGCGAAGCAGCCTCATCAGTCTCGTAGTGGACGAATCCGTATCCCTTGGAATTGCCGTGCTCATCCTGGGCGACCTTGCAGCTGAGAATGTTGCCAAACGCAGCAAAGGTGTCGTGGAGCGCCTTGTTGTCAATGGCAACGTCGAGGTTCTTGATGAACACATTGCCCTGGCCAGTCTTGCGCAGGGCGGGGTCACGCTGCGACCACATGATGCGGCAGGGACGGCCCTTGATGAGGGTGTAGTTCAGCTCCTCCAAGGCCTTCTCGCCGTCAGAGGTGGTGTTGTAGTTGACGTAGGCATATCCAAGAGAGCGGCGGGTGACGGCATCGCGGCAAACACGGATCGAGGCAACCGAGCCAATCTGCGAGAACAGCTCGAAGAGCATGGCCTCGGTCACAGACGGGTCAAGCTCGCCAACGTACAGGGAAGCCGAGGCCTGGGGGTGGGGAGCGGCCGAGCTAGGGGTGGGACCAGCGGTGTCGAGCTCATCGCCCTGGAACTCGCCAGCGGGCACGTTGGTGTTGATGGCGGGCGTGTTCTTCTCGCCATTGAGGCTGGTGTTGCCGAGATCAGCGGCAAGCTGGTCGACAGCGCCGGAGGCAACGGGGGCAGCCATGATGCTAGATTAGACCTGGAGAGGAGCAATCGTCAGTTCGGTGCTGGATGGGCAAGCAGGAGGTCACTCGTTTGCGAAATGAAAGAGGCGCAAGAGTGGTGGCAGGACCAGCTTACCGGAATCTAAGCAGAGGGTTCGGGACAAATTGTCAAGGAGGGTAAAACCGTCGGCGCAAAGAAAGAGCGGGCGGCGAACAAACGAGCTCCGGAATGTCTCAAAGACGGAGATCGCGGGGAAGTCTCAGACGACTGTTGTGCTGGAGGCGACGACAAAGACTGAAATGCAAGACTACTGTGATCGTGTCTTACCAGGCGGGGGGAGAGCGATAATTCGGAGGAGGCGGTGGGATTTGGGTTTTTTATTTTTGGGGGAGGGTGGGTAGGATTGTGGTTTTTTCAGTGATTTTCAATTTTTTTTGGTGAGGTTTAGAAAATCAGAAAAGAAGTAGACGAGGGCAGAACTAAGCACGATGGTATCGTACTTATCTGACTCCTTTCTGGGTGCTTTTCGGGAAGTTTTGGGGATAAAGAGTTTTGAAGTTGGCTTCAATGAGGAAAGAAGAAAAGGCAGCCACCACGAGGACTGGAGTGGCAGATTTTTTCGTGCCTGGCTCCTTCTTGCATGGGAATGTGGGGTTTATGCAATTACCCAGTCGTTTACGAAGCTATGGGCTTGGTTGTCATGCTCTCCCCGCACACTTGCATGCGAGCTGTATTGTCAAGTTATTGGCGTGTGATCTGCACACTTCATTTCCTATCAAAAAAGTTCATTCCATTGTGGATGAGGAGCCACGACGCTGTTTGTCATGCATCAGATGCTATCCCCAGCGGCGCACGGTTGTAGGCATGACATCGTTTTTGGCGGGTGAGCTTGTTGGCCCCGGCCTTTCTGGAACGCAGGTGCTCTTGGGTGCTTGTGGTCAGCACTTCGTACGAAGGCTCGGGCCAAAAGAAAGGGTCCCCTCGGCCAGTGCGAAAGATGCTTTCTTACTGATAAGACCACCTTGGTTTTGGCTATCGCAGGCTATCTCCCATTCCGAAAGGGCCTACCTACATTCTCAAAAGGCCCTCTTGCACTTTTTGAAATGCCATCCTACGTTTCGAAAATGCCTTTTACACTGCCATTAAGGCCTGTATTGTAGTGAACCCAGGACTTGCTGTTCCGGTATATAACTGTGTGAAGACTTCGACAACGCGTTTCGCACGGAGAAGAGGGACCCTTTCTTTTGGACCCAGCATTCGTACCTGGCACAGGAACTGCATACCGCTTAGGGCTCGGCATCAAAAACAGGCAAAGAGCCTAGGCAAAGTGTGAGTTTAAGTCGGCTTCTGGCAAAGGAAAAAAAAACTCATTCGGTTGCCGGAATCAATTGGCTTTTGGAGTCTGCCCTAGTTGTCGAGAACAACATGGCGATATGCTCTTCGCGTGGCTATGCAGCAATCCATAGCACCCAAAACCTGGTGGGCAGCTTATCGGCTTATCGTTATCAGTGGGGCAGGTACTGAGTAGGCAAAGCTGACAGCTTCGTCACCAGCATGTGGAAGGTGCTGCTGTTGGGATTTGCTTTGCCTTGGTCAAACAACAGCTGCCCGAGCTGCAGTGTCGAACAGAAACGTGCCCGGCCTCAACGGCGTTAGTAAGAGTTCTGTCAACCTGCCGGGCTTCGGTGACCACGGCTCAGCCCGACGCAGCCAATCCACAGGCCATTTGCCGTCCGCCTCAGGCAGTCGTCTGCGCCTTACCAAGCTTGACGAGTGAAGTTTCTGGCCGCTTCCGTCTGCGGAGTGAAGATGCGGCCGTGGACAGCAGATGCCGACGCCGACACAGATGCAGACTACGTAAGGTTTTAAGCTCGACCGAAGCGAGGAATAAATCGTCTCGTGCAACCTCAGGCGTCTGTCTAGTCCTCATCACAGTTGAAGCCACCGTTTCCCGCCAAACCCGGCCCGCAGGTTTCTGACTCTACTTCGCGTCCTACCTGCCTGCCGTGCGGCTCCCCAATTTCTGTTGAGCTTCTCGGCCCCGCGTCGCGAGCAATCCGCAGCAACCTAACCCCGCCATCCCGGCGCCATGTTTCCCAACTTCACCGGCAACTCGCGCAGGACGCGGAATGTCAATCTCAGCGGCCAGCGAGCTGTCAACCCCTTCACCAGCACCTCATGGACCTCGAGCTCACCTGTCGGAGCTTCAAAAACCGTAGCACATGCCCAGGCCGAGCGACAGCAGCGACAGCGCGAGCGAGAGCGGATTCAAGCGACATTGCGCATTCAAAGGTCATGGAGGGGCCACCGGGTCAGGTGGGGGCTACGGGCTTCTCGCCGCCAGCTGCTGGACCAACTCTACAGCAGGGAGGGGGCTGACGATGCGTTGCAGAGGTCCATCAAGGCGTTCCCTCTGCTTCTCGCTGTGTACCAGGTCTCCGTGCCAGGAGACTACGAGAGACTGCGCTGGGTGGTACAAGACCTCGTCCAAACTGGCTTCGGCGCATTCGAGTCGGACGCGGTAGCTCTCTCCCGAATGAAGAAGCTGGCTAGTGTTTTGATTGCTGCACTGGAGAGGTACGCTATGCAATGACGCCGCCTCCTTGGTATATTCGGGATGCTGACGATTATTTGCGGCTAGTCTCGATGCTAGCAAACTGCAGTCACACGCTGAGCTTCTCCTGGAGGCTATCGGGGGGATTCTAGAACGGAGGCCGCAGTCGTTGGAGCCCGTGTTGCCGCGGTACTACAAGGTGCTTGGGAGGTGTTGCCAGAATGCCGGCCCAACCTGGAAGTCGCCAGACCTCCTTCGGAGCGCCGTGGTTGCACCACTTGCTAGAGACCATGCGACCAGTACGCCATCGCCCGTCCTCCTGCCCTCTTCCGGGGCAGCCTGCTTGGGGACTACGACTGATGGGTCTTTAGGAACATTTGCGCAAACCGCGTATCGCGAGTTTGCCTTCAGCTTTCTCTCCCAAAGCAACCTAACATGGTTCCAGGACAATATCGGTTCGTTTGCTGACAGCGTCGACATGGATCTTTTGTCGAATGCCATCACGGTCTCGTCTCCCGAGGAGCCCAAGACTCCGGAGTCGCAATCGGCGTTTCTGTGGCTGCTGGCCCATTTCATTGCTCTCCACAAGGCCAAGAAGCTGCAGACGTTACACTCGCGGTACCTCAGAACCCTCTATCTACTGTTGTGTATCTCGTCAAATCAAATTAGGGAGTACTTCGTTTCCGGCTCTCGGGGCTCGAGCGGTGATCGAGAAGCGGACGATATTGCCCAGGAAATACTACCTCCGTACGTCTCGGACAGCCTCATCTCGCTGAACGAGAAGGATGAGATATCCGGGCTGCTTGAAAGATTCACAACGTAAGCGTCCATATGCCTCTGTCTTGGCGCCATGCTGATTCATCTAGAAACCACGGACAATCCTCGAGCTCGGAGTTTGAGGATGCAGGCTTCCTTGCAGCTTACATACTCACCCTTGTGTACTGCTTTCCTGCGCTCGCCGATGATATCCGGATGCGTCTCTATCTGGCAGATATTCCGACCCGACAGGGGCCGTTGCCTGCTGTCAAGTTTTTCTGGAGCGCCATGACACAGACGTCGGTATTTTCTACCATTGCAGCAAATGAAGATGCCGCCTTGGACGTGCTGCAACGGCAGCGACGGTCGAGGAAATCCTTCGAATCTGCCGATTCTGATTCAAAGTGGCATCGCGAGTGGCGAACTACCCTCCTGTTCCTCGAGCTATATGTTTTCGTTCTTCGTCTGACCGACGACGACGATTTCTTTGGCGGACTGGACCCCACGGCTAGTCAGCATAGCGTATCTCGTCTACGCTCGAGCAGTCTTTCCGGAAAGGAGCTGATGCGCCTCGCATCGTTTCTCAAGCACCTAGCGTTCACCCTTTACTACAATGCACCCGAGTCCCTATTTGCGGCAGCTGACGGTTCTGCATCTCAAGGTCTGCTTGACGATGCCTTAATTCACCCGCAGCGACGCAGAGATTCCTCTAATTCGAGCAACGCCTACAGGCCACAGACCTTTGCCATTACAGCAGGAATCGACTTTACCGCGTTCAGGAATCTCGTGACCACAGCAATGAAAATGCTCTACGAACGGGACTCCAGACGTCCATTTCTGCCAGAGGGCCATTGGCTTATGACGTCCAAGTTTGACATGAAGGGCTTCGAACAAGCGGTTCTGATTGAAGAAGACAGAAGACGGCAACTGCGTGACGAGGATAGGAATCAAGACGAAGATGCGGAAGAGGATGAAATGGACATTGATCAACCGCTCGCCTCCACGTTTGCCGGACAAAGACGGTCCCGCCACGCGTATATGGAACGGCTAAGGGCACAGCAAAAAAAAGCGGCGCGCGAGAGAATGCTGGCTGCCAACGGCCCAAAGCTTGAGATACTGAGAAATATGCCGTTTGTCATCCCCTTCGAGAACCGGGTCCAGATCTTCCGCGAATTCGTCAAGGTAGATATGCAGCGGAGAAGAGGCGGTAACGTCGACCCCGACCGATGGAGGCTCTGGGTCCTAAGCCAGCACGGAGGGCCTTTTGAGCCTGATTCGCCCGGGCACCACATCATCAGCAAGCACCAGGCTCAGATCACGAGAGGCCGAACCTTTACTGACGCGATGGAAACATTCTGGCAGCTGGAGGACGGGCTGAAAGAGCCAATTCAGATCACCTTTGTGGACGAGTTTGGAATGCAAGAAGCGGGAATCGATGGGGGCGGAGTGACGAAGGAGTTTCTGACGAGTGTAACACAAGAAGCCTTTACACAGGACCAAAGATTGTTCGTCACCAACAGCAAAAATGCATACTACCCCAACCCCTGCGCCACCGATCAGCAGAAAGAGGCGCTGCGGGCCGCCGGAATACCGGAAGAGTCGGAGGATTGGAGGGAGAGCATGGCCGATCTTCTCCGCCAATACGAGTTTCTGGGGCGCATCATAGGAAAGTGCATGTACGAAGGGATCCTGATCAACATTGTCTTTGCTCGGTTCTTTCTCTTGAAATGGGCGTCAGCGACCTCGGACGCTTACCGGGCCAATATCAACGACCTACGCGAGCTGGATGAGGAGCTGTACCAAGGCATGATGACACTAAAGAACTACCCGGGTGATGTCAGGGACCTTGATATCGACTTCACCATTACGGATCCGGTGTCACTGCCAGGGGAACCGGTACGCACCGTGACACGCAACCTGGTCCCCAACGGCGAGAATATGGCTGTCACCAACGAGAACCGCCCGCTGTACATCAGCTACGTTGCGCGTCACCGTCTGATGGTGCAGCCATTTCAGCAGACGCGGGCCTTCCTGCGAGGTCTCGGCCTGATCATCGATCCGGGTTGGTTGAGCATGTTCAACCAGAACGAACTTCAGCGTCTGGTCGGTGGTGACAGCTCCGAGATTGACATTGAGGATCTGCGCAAAAACACCATATACAGTGGCATATACGCCATTGGCGACGATGGCGAGGAGCACCCCACTGTCAAGCTCTTTTGGGACGTCATGCACGAACTCGAGGACGAGGAGCGTCGTGAGGTGCTCAAGTACGTGACGAGCACGCCCCGTGCGCCGCTGCTGGGCTTCAGCCAACTGCGGCCAGCGTTCAGCATCAGGGATGGTGGCAGGGACGAGGAAAGACTGCCTAGTGCGAGCACGTGTATCAATTTGTTGAAGCTGCCGCAGTACACCACTGCGGAGACGCTAAAGAGTAAACTGCTCTACGCGGTGAAGAGTGGAGCAGGGTTTGACCTAAGTTGAGTTTCGGAATGGGATTGTTGATAGATGTACATACTAGGGCAGCATTCGAGAGGTGTTCATGTCGTTGATTAAAGTATTTGAATGAAAGCGATCACCAGTGGAGAGCACGATGGTTGCTGGGCCTGTGCCAGTTTTCTGTCTTCGCAAATTCAACCTTAAGTGACGGGCACTGAACTGATTTCTTCAGACGTGACGCCACGACCAAATCCTCCAATTTGGATGTGTGTCGATATGCTCAATTCCAGAGCGATTCGAGTTTCAGTGAGGCTAACACCCTCTGACGCTCACCTTGGCCGAAGCGCAATGCGAGACTGACAAGATACCTGAATAGGCATCGGTTGCAAGGCGGCCGTATTGCAAAGAGACGTTCTCAATAGAAAAGACCATCGGGGGGTGAAAGAAGACTTCGCTGTTCGGCCTGCCTACAAAAAGAAGGAGATCGAGGGTAAAAAGATAAGTGATATTGCTAAAAACGATCAGGATCCCTCTTTCTCAGTTTCTTATAGCGCTTCAGCCAAAGTCTTGCAGACCAACTCTACTGGGGGAGGCTTGGAAGCGCGAATCTGATTCGATGTCATTTTCAGGTCTTCCTGCAGGTCGGTGAGCAGCAAAAAGATGGACTTCGTCACACCCCTCACGTGGCCGGCGACCGCTGGCTGCTCAGCCTCGCCTGAAATCTCCAGGCATCTTCCCCACGACACCGTTCACCTGAGATGAGCTTAGGTTTCCACCGCACTTTGGAGTCGCATTGCCTGAGTACACGAGCTGAGAATGAGCGCTTATGTGACGGGCTGGCGGTAAATCACAACCATGGCCGAGCAGGCTATCGTCAATGAGAAGGGCTTCACCTTGCTCCACGAGGCTCCGTCTCCGATCATTGAGTACGCCCTACCGTCCCCCTTTAGTATGGCAACTGACGTTTCGAAGTATTGTGTTTGTGCATGGGTTTACTGGTCATCCCAAGGATACCTGGACGCTAAAAGGGGCCAGGCAAGAATCATCAGGTCCGGCCAGGAAGCGCGGTCAAGATGATGAGCCCCCCGCGACAGCGCACCCATCTAAGCTTCGAAAACTGTTGTCTTCCAGCCAAAAGTCGACAGCAGGTGAAGCGCCTGGCAAAGGTCATGCGGGTCCCGAGTCGAAGGAGCCAAAGGGAGTCTACTGGCCGGCTGATCTGGCTCCTCAAACCATCCCAAACTCAAGGATCCTTACCTACGGATACGACACCAAGATTCGACACTGGGTCGCTGGTCCTATCAGTAAGAACAGCATCTACGACCACGCTCAAGACTTTCTTTCCACTCTTGAACACCGGAGGCGCGGTCAAAATGAGATTCGCCGTCCTATCCTCTTCGTCGCCCACAGCCTCGGTGGTATCATCGTCAAGGAGGCACTGCAGACATCTCGGGGATATGGTTCTGTCAAGCCTCATCTCCATGGCATCTTCGAAGCCACAATAGGCGTCTTATTCTTCGGGACTCCCCACGCGGGAGCGGATCCGAGGAACTTCCTCCATCATCTCTTGTCAGCCTCAGCTCAAGCCCTTGGGGCCCAAGTCAACGAAAAAATTGTCAGCGCATTAATGCCGGGCGCGGAAGTCCTGGCACGACTGAGAGACGATTTCTCCCTCATGTGCCATGAGAGAAAATGGCGAATATACTCGTTCCAGGAGGAATACGGTGTCACTGCCCTTTTCGGAACACAGGTTGTCGACGACCAGTCTTCTTGTTTGAACGATCTCGTCATAGAAACAAAGCAGCGGATTTCGAGTAATCACATGGATATGTGCCGCTTTTCTGGCCTCCAGGATCCAGAATACTTGAAAGTGGCAGCGACGTTGACTTTCATCCTGGACACCCTTGAGAACGACCCGAGCGATGTCAGCCCTGATCAACCTTTTACCCTTCAACCATGTCCGGAAATACATGCATTGCCAGAACCGGAGACTCTTAGCTTTCGTTCGTCTGTCATGAGCAAGGAATTGCGAGAAACCCCACCGCAAGAAGTCGAAGATCGGGGTGACAACCCCTCTGGAAGGCCGAGTCGTGGCATCCCTGTAGAAATCAAGCAGTCTCTGATAGACAAACTCTACTTTGCCAAGATTGATGAGCGGCTAACCTCTCTGACGGCCGCCCAAGGAACCACGTGCCGCTGGTTTCTTGAAAAGGAAGAGTATATCTCCTGGCGTGACCCGGCGAAACGGTCAGACCACGGCGGCTTCATCTGGATCAAAGGTAATCCTGGCACCGGGAAGTCAACCCTTATGAAACTTCTCTTTGAAGAGGCCAAACTCGGTGCGAAGAACGACCCTTTGCAGATTACACTGTCATTCTTCTTCCTTGCCCGAGGCACGGATGAGGAGAAGTCAACTGTGGGCCTATACCGCTCTCTTCTTCATCAGCTTTTTGAGAAAGCAGAGGACCTGAAAGAAAGCATCGAATGGATGACAATCGACGGGGCAAGGGGCATTCAACTGAACGGATGGCACGAGACAGCGCTCAAACAAACCTTGAAGAATTCCGTCGAAAGGCTCGGCACGCGATCTTTGACCCTGTTCGTGGACGCATTGGATGAGTGTGAGGACAGTCAGGCCAGAGGAATGATTTATTTCTTTGAAGAGCTTTGCGACCTGGCGCAGACACTTCAAGTTCAGCTCCAAATCTGCCTCTCCAGTCGGCATTACCCACATATCGAGATCAGCAAGGGTATAGAGGTTGTGTTGGAAGACGAAGTTGGGCACAAGCAGGACATCGAACAGTACATCAGATCGAAGCTCAGACTCCGGAAGAAGACGGCGCAAGCGCTGGCTCTTCGATCGGAAATTCTCAATAAATCCTTCAACATCTTCCTCTGGGTGGTCCTGGTGGTGGATATTCTCAACTCCGAATACCCTGATAAAAATATCCAGAGGATGCGTCAGCGGTTGAGGGATATCCCACAAAAACTTGCTGACTTGTTCGAGATGATTCTTGCACGAGACGACGAGAACCTTGAGGAGCTCCAGATTTGTCTGAAGTGGGTTTTGTTTGCCAACCGCCCTCTTAAACCACAAGAGCTCTACTTTGCCATTCAGTTTGCCCTCAACGGAGAAGATGAGTGTACTGGTTCCTGGGATCAAGAAAGTGTGGACTTGGACGATATGAAAGTTTTTGCGAGAAGTTCTTCCAAAGGACTGGCTGAAGTCACACGAAACAAAGCCTCTGAAGTCCAGTTCATTCATGAGTCCGTCCGGGAGTTTTTGCTGGGGAGATATGGCAGCCAGTGGTCTGGGTCCTCCGCCAACGTCCCTGGTCACAGTCATGAGCTTCTCAGGGATTGCTGCTCGTCACAAGTGGAAGTTGTCGTGTCCCGGATAAGCAAGACATCTGAAGCAAACGAGTTGCGGAATTCTATCAGTCGAGAGTTTCCCTTTCTCACCTACGCCGTGGAGAATGTTCTCCGTCACGCCAACAGCGCCCAGAAGTATGATCTGAACCAGTTGGGTTTTCTTGACAGCTTTGCACTTCCACACTGGATAACAGTCAAGAATGCGCTTGAAAAGTTCCCTGTTCGGCAATACAGTGAATTCATCAACCTACTTTACATCTTCGCGGAGGATAACCTCGCTGAGTTAATCAAAATCTGTCCTCGAAAGGAATCCTGCTTTGAGCTCGGAAGTGGCCGCTACGGACCACCAATTCTCGCTTCAATAGCGACTGGCAGCGAGGATGCATTGCAAGCACTATCCGATGTTGAATTACGAGCTCAATTGTCTGAATCTGAAATTCAGGACCTCTTGAAGCAATATCCAGAGAAGAAAAACAAATCCGCGCGCATTGGCCGAGACTTCAACTTCCCCAAAACCAAAGGCGTTTTCCAATACATCTTTGAGAATTGCGATGAGGTAATGGCGGCTCTTCTCGTGAAATCCGGTCAGGTTCAGACCAACAGCCTGAGTGGATATGGTGAATGGAAATTGACGCCACTCTCATGTGCAGCAGCGGCAGGGTACGAAGCCCTGGCAAAACTACTTCTAGATCAAGGTGCCTCGGTCGATCCTACGGATATAAAATCCCGTTGGTCACCGTTGACATGGGCTGCTAAAAACGGACATGAGGCTGTGGCAAGGCTACTCCTTCAAGCAGGCGCCGAGACCGAGCGGGCTGCTCCGTCGGATACACCATTGACATATGCTGTTCGAAACGGGCACGAAGCTGTCGTGAGGGTACTTTTGGAACACGGCGCGAATGTAAATTTCAGGGATACGACCGGTAAGACACCTTTGGGGCTTGCCACGAAAAGAGGTCGTCAAGATGTTGTCAAGCTTTTGCTTGATAAGGGAGCACGCGTCGATTTGAAGGACTGCGATGGTCAAACACCGCTGTCTTGCGCTATTGAGTGTGGGCACGAGCCTATCGTGCGAGAGCTTGTTGCACGTGGTGCAGTTGTCGACTTGAAGAGCAGTGATGGTCAAACACCATTAATATTGGCTATCGTAAGAGGTAATGAAGAAGTTGTCAAGCTCATGCTTGAAAAGGGAGCACAAGTCAATCTGAACTCGGTCATGGCTGGGAAAACCCCGTTGTCGTGGGCTATTAAGAACGGACACGAATCAGTCGTCAGACTTCTACTTGATAACGGAGCAGAAATCAATCTGAAGAATGACGATGGCCGGACATCGTTGACACTGGCTGTCGAAGGGGGGAACCAAGCAACTGTCAAACTTCTACTAGAGAAAGGGGCTGCAGTAGATTCTTTCGACAACCATGGCCGGACGCCTTTATCTCATGCCGCCGAGGGATGGGGGGTAGCTATCGTGGAGTTACTGCTGGAGAAAGGTGCTGCAGTAGATTCCTTCGACAACCATGGCCGGACGCCTTTATCTCATGCCGTCGAGGGATGGGGGGTAGCTATCGTGGAGTTACTGCTGGAGAAAGGGGCTGCAGTAGATTCCTTCGATAACCATGGCCGGACGCCTTTATCTTATGCCGCCGCGAACGGGAATTTTGCTTCTATAAGTTTGCTACTAGAGAAAGGGGCTGCAGTAGATTCCTTCGACAACCATCGCCGGACGCCTTTATCTCATGCCGCCGGGGGAGCGGGGGGAGCTATCGTGGAGTTACTACTGAAGAAAGGGGCTGCAACAGATTCTGTGGACGATGAGGGTCGGGCGCCTTACGACTGGGCCGTCTCAAAAGAGAGGCATTATAACGCAGAGCTGCTTGCTAGACATCTGTGTAACTAGTTTTGCAAGGCCGTTCCTAGGGGATGGGACATTGCTTCATGCAAAGATTTCGGCTAACAGGTCTCTCGCCCATGTGAAAAGGTGTTTGAGATCGCTTATTTACTTGTGTTAGGATTGTGAGGCTCAGATTACATTGAAGCAAGGCGTAATCGCATCATAATTATTGGAATATTGTAATATATGCTGTTGACATTGAAACAGAACATTTCTTTACCTCAGATATGCAGTCAGGCCTTCCAAGAATGTGACGCAGTCTGTAGTATCGAAGCATATAGCTTGGCTTGATAGGAAGGAGGCATCATCCGTACTAGCGTTATATGCCCTTCCTCTCGGCTGAAGCCCCTCATAGAAAGCTGTTGTTCAGTTGCACCCCCCTTCAATCAGACGGCAACCGCTCGCCGCCACCACTTAACCTCCAGTCATATCATACAACACCACAAACAACCACAACCCTCCCACCTCACTACTGATAGCTCAACCTCAACAAGTGCGGCTTCCTCTCCCTCAAATCCAGCATCATCTGCCCAAACAGCCCATTCGCCCAAGAGAACCTATCCATCGCAATCAGCCATCCCACTCTCCACAACACAACCAACCAGCCCACAGGAAATACATACCACTGCCTCGTCCATATGGCCGCATCATGCGAGTTGATAGACTCATGGATCAACCCCAGTTTGTTTGTAGAGGATAATATCTGCTTCAGCGAGTGGATGATTTCGGCATCGTCATCCGATGTGAGGATTCGCACGATGAGGCTCATGGGCCATGCCATTCCTGGACCGACGTGGGGGCCGCCGGTGCTGGTTCAGTTAGTCTTACTTTCTTGGAAGTGGTGGGGAAGGCGAGAAATACCTGTTTATTACCGGCCCGAACATGTAATAGGGGTTGTCTTTGCTCAGGACGAAACGTCGTGTGTTCTGGTAGATTGGGTCGTTGCGGTCGACGTACCCGGACATTGGTGCACTGAGTAGGCTGGGGATGTTTGCGTCGTCCTGGTCGCCGACATCATGTTAGCCTAACTGATTTTCACACTCATTCTCCCCTTTCCCCCCTTTAAGCCTCTCTCCCCTTCCCATCGCACTTTTGCTCCCCCTATTCTCCTTTCCACCCTCACCCCTCCCCAGACAGCAACAAAACAGCAGGCCGAACTCACCATCGCATTAACCCCCCCAAACCCATCAACCTCATACCCATAAATCCTCCCATACTTCTTATGATACACCCTCCCATACCTTTCCACCCCCTCCCTAATCCTCTCCGCCATTTTCCTCATCCTTCCCGCCATTTGGCTCCCTCCCTCCAACCCCTCCATAATCTCCGCACACAGACCCAAATACCTCGAAAACATCATATTCCCCGGCACAAAAAGCTGATAAACACACGCATCATCACTCGGCCGAAACGCACTCCTCACCATCCCCGTCCCCCCCCTAACCGGCGCTCCCACCCCCATATTCCCCAGCGTCTCATACGCAGACGACGTGCTCCGCTGGAAGGTATACGGGGCGGGCGCAACGGCGCCGTTGGGGAGGTATGTCCCTTCTAGCAGGGCGGAGGTGGTTTCTAAGAGGGTTGAGATGGCGGACACCCAGGAGGAGGGGGAGGTGAAGAAAGCGGTGTCGTGTGTGGCGGAGTGGTAGTCGTGGGAGAGCTGGAGGAAGGCGGCGAGGGAATCGAGTTCGTATTTGCATTCGAATACGGTGGTGGGGGGCGGAGAGGGGGTCACGGAGTCGATGGAGGGGGTGAAGGAGAAGGAGGACGAGGCGGAGAGGTTGGATTCGGGCGGTGCGTGGAAGGCGTTGCAGTGCGGGGCGGAGAGGATGTACCGCGATTGGAGGTTGATGGCGCCGCGGAAGAGGGAGGCGAGGGAGGAGGACGAGGAGGAGGGCCGGAGGAGGGGACGGTAGGATTGAAGTTGGTTGGCGCTGTCGCGGAGCCACATGGCGTTGATGTCGCCCGTGGTGATGAAGGTGAGCTGAGGGGGTTAGTGAGTGTCTACTTTGACGAGAAAGAGGGGGGAGTACTTCTTCATCTTTGTGGCCGGGTTTCGCCTTGGCTTTTCCTTTCCAGGTGATGGCCGTGTCGAGGGTGTTGGGGAAGCAGTTTTCGAACAGGCGGAAGAGATCTGGATCGCTAATCGCTTCCTTCATGCTCAGGATGGTGTCTTCGACCTCGGTGAGGTTGAAAGTGCGACATGCTGGGACTGGTCGCTGGTATGGTAGCTTATACTTTCCCTTTGATAGCGGCTTGTTGTGCATCAGAGAATGGGTTGAGTAGTCTGGACAGACAAACTCCTCGTCTGCAATAACCGTCTGGCCAGAGTTATGCGCAGGAGGCACTCCATATGATCCTGCAAACGCCCACGACGCCGGGATGGTGGCCAGCCATACTAGCCACGGCGCCTTCATCATCACCATCATCGCTTTGACTTCAACACATATCTCATCACGTTCACAGAACCCGTCATAAATGAGTTCTCCGGATTGAAGTCCGACTTTCACATGAATGGGGTGGTGTTCACCTAAGTAGGTATGCCCGACCCCAACCCCGAGCTCACCTACCGCATTAATTAAAAAGTGTCCCCGCAGCCGGAAACCGGGGCCTGGCAGAAGATGGTGTTTTAATCGAGCGGGTGGCTTCAGCTCACGGCATTTTTGTTCCGGTAGTGAGTGGCACGTAGGTAGCGAAATGCGGGGCCGAAACGTGGCGGCATACCCAGAACGGGAGGAACTAGGTAGGGGTAAATGGTCTGGATGAATGCTATGGGACAATAAGCTAGGCGAATCGGAGTAATAAACTTTGAAGGGACGACATTGGAGCTGTTCGACGGGGCGGAGATGGACGCTGTAGGGGTTTCTTGGCTGGTGGAGTGTTCCCTGGAATTGGAACTGGCAACTGGGCGGTTGTAGATGGGATGAAAGTTCGACTTTTCTCCAAGTTGTGGGAAAGTTGAGGCCTTCAGTTGCATCTTTGACACGGGAGAATCCGCTGACTGGCTGGGACGTCCCTTCAATCGCTCGTTAGATCCATTTGGGGATCCCTTCCGTGGCTAGAGCTTTCATCTAAGTCTGCTCCTAGGCATCCCTAGAATCCAGCGTAAACATTCCATCTCCCTGATTTCTCTCCGAGGGAAAAATACATCTCCGTCTGGTTGACTGACGTTCATTCAGCCGGCATCTTCCACTGTGGAGCGTGTATTCTGCACCTCGCCGGAGACAGCGGGCTGCAGTCTGCGGCTGTCCCGCGCGGCATTACACTAGGGCCAGATCTCCCCGCATTACCACAGCCAATCCGGTCTAGCGCCTCTATATTTCCCCTGAAAGTGGCTGCACAGCTTTCTCCGCAACAGCTCGAGCTTGGCCCAACCGGGCATTCTGCGCTGGTTTTCTGGCTCCCGGTTCTGGGGGCGGTCTTGGCGCACCCTGAAAGGACATGTTTCTGGTTTCATTCGCGGGCGAGGGCAGGGCAGGGGGGGAAGGTGGGTTTCTTTTTGTGCTCGAGCTGAGTTCAGCTGGTGGTTTGCCATTTTTTGTTTCTGACAACATACATGAGAATTCGATGCCTGTATGGGATTGCTGTCTTCGCTCGAGATACGCGCTCCCTCCTCCGTGATGGTTTTGGCTGCTTCGAGGTCCAGGTGACACATACAGAGACAGCCGCCCGCTCGCTACCGTGTTTGTTTCAGCGCCGAATAGCACTGGGAGGTAACATGCGAGCGCCAACAGAGACGTCTTCTCTCCCTTGACAGCTCACGACGCTGCGCGTCCGGACGACAGAGTGATGCTGCGACCGCAAGCCTCGCCGTATCGGAAGGCCGTGGCCATGGCCATGGTGCCGCTTCGCCTGCGGGGCGTGCCGCGGCGGAGTCGCCTGGTTGTGATTGCTGTGTTTTGTGTCTGCTTCGTGCTGTTGCTCCCACAACATGATCTGGGCATCGGCAAGACCTTGGCATTTTTCTTGTTTGGACCCGGGTTGGCTGGCTCTCATGGATCTGGGGGGCCGAAGGTTGATATCCTTCAGTTTGTTGATCCGTTGATCGGGACGGCCAATGGAGGTTTGTTTTCCTTCCATCTTGGATGATTCTCGAGTGGTATTGTGTATCGTAGCTGACCGTTACCCAGGGCACGTTTTCCCCGGCGCAAGTCTGCCATATGGTGTGTTACTCGCGGATCTGTGCTCGTGTTTTCAACCTTACTTACAGGTCCAGGTATGGCAAAGGCTGTTGCCGACACGCGCAGTCCGGCCGAGAATGCGGCTGGGTACGTGTCCGACGAGCACCAAATCATCGGGTTCTCGCACATGCACGACTCCGGGACCGGCGGGAACCCGTCGCTGGGGAACTTTCCCTTATTTGTGCACCCTGGGTGCCCGGAGGACGACTTTGCGAAATGCGACTTTTCCGTCCTGTATAGGGGGACAAACCGCATAAACGGCTCTGCGTATGCCTCGCCGGGCTACTTTACTGTCAACACGACCAACGGTATCCGCGCTGAGATGACCGTCACGGCGCATACCGCGCTCTATCGGTTTAGCTTTCCTGGGACTGACACTGTCAATGTCACCGCATATGAGGACCTCCCGAGAGAGACACGCATTGTTCCCTACAGCCCCCTTATTGTCATAGATTCGCTCGATCTCTCCGGCACCCGCCAGAACGGTACCTACGAGATAGACCCTGACACCGGCCGGGCGACTGGTTGGGGTAAGTACTCTCCCTCTTTTGGCCAAGGCTTCTATGAAGCCTTTGTCTGCGCCGACTTTAAGGGGGCGGAGATTCGACATACGGGGACATTTCTGGCCCAAAACGCATCCGAGATACCCAAACACGGCGGCATCGTCTACCAAGCGGGTTCTGCCGGGACATGGATTCAGTTCAAGAAGCCAGAGGACCATACCATTCTGGCGCGGGTGGGCGTTTCGTTCATTTCAGTCGAACAGGCGTGTGCGAATGCAGAGGCTGAGATCCCCGACTTTTCGTTTGCGAGGGTGGAAAGGGATGCACGAAAGGCATGGCGCGAGAAGCTGTCTGCGGTTGAGATTGATGCCACTGGGGTGAGCGAGGAACTGCAGACGACGTTCTGGTCGGGGCTCTACCGGACTATGCTCTCGCCGCAGAATTACACGGGGGAGAACCAGCTACGGTGGAATTCTACCGAGCCATACTTTGACTCGTAAGTGGCCATATCGGGACGTCGATATCAACAGGACGCAACGCTGACTTAACCAGCTTTTACTGCATATGGGACTCTTTTCGTGCCCAGCACCCCCTCCTAACGATCATCGATCCAGCCGCGCAGACGGAGATGGTGCGGGCTCTGCTTGACATCTATAGACACGAAGGTCTGTCTCTGATATTCAAATATTTCAATCCCAAACACTAACAGCGAGCAGGAAAACTCCCCGATTGTCGGATGAGTTTCTCCAAAGGATACACCCAAGGAGGCTCTAACGCAGACATCGTGATTGCCGACGCATTCATCAAGAACCTCACCAAGGGCATCGACTGGGCGACCGCCTACGAGGCAGTCGTCTCCGACGCCGAAGAGGAACCCTCATTCTGGGGCGTCGAAGGCCGCGGAAACCTCGTCTCCTGGCACGAGCTCGGCTACATCCCGCAAGACGACATCGACAACAACGGCACCGGCCCCGCCAGCCGCACCATCTCCCGCGGGCTCGAATACGCCTACGACGACTTCTGCATCTCCTTCCTGGCCCAAGGCCTCAACCACACGGCCGCCGCTACCAAATACTTCCTCCGCGGCGGAAACTGGGCAAACTACTGGAACCCCGCCCAGCACGACATCTACCGCGACGCGCGCGACGAAGTCATGCAGACCTCCTTCACCGGCTTCATGCAACCCCGCCTGGCCAACGGCTCCTTCACCTACCAAAACACGCGCACCTGCTCCCCCAACCACGACACCCACGTCTGCTACTACGACACCGGCTTCGCCACCTACGAAGGGTCCCCCTGGCTCTACTCCTTCTTCGTCCCGCAGGACATGGCCGCCCTGATCTCCCTAATGGGCGGCCCCGCCCAATTCGTCGACCGCCTATCCTTCTTCCACACCTCTGGGATCTCCTACATGGGTAATGAACAAGGGTTCCTCCCCGTGTACCAATTCCACTACGCTGCCCGCCCGGCGCTCAGCTCCTTCTGGACACACGAGTACATTCCCTCGCTGTTCAACACCTCGCTGAACGGAATCCCCGGGAACGACGACTGCGCCATGGGCGCGTTCAGCGCATTTGCCATGATGGGCTTCTTTCCCGTCGCAGGGCAGGACGTGTACCTCCTGTCGACACCATTCTTTCCATCTGTGTCTATCAGGGCAAAGGTCCCGGGGAAATGGGCGGTTATTCGCGTGAGGAATTTTGATGCCGAGAGGAAGAGGATTTATATACAGAGTGTGCGGCTGAATGGGAGGCGGTATGAGAGGAATTGGATCGGGCATGAGTTTTTTATCAAAGGGGGGGTGTTGGAGTTTGAGGTGGGGGAGGAGG
>Ga0247760_1000723_pt1 | contig 34710 bp, 24 predicted proteins | sample UWRJL171409R4_FD_179936 | JGI IMG/M metagenome (GOLD analysis project Ga0247760, IMG submission 179936) | Plant litter microbial communities from Arlington Agricultural Research Station in Wisconsin, United States - UWRJ-L171-409R-4 | ecosystem: Environmental > Terrestrial > Plant litter >... | reverse complement strand
AGAGCAGCGAGGTACGGTCAGATGACCAACTAGTGGTACCTAAAGATACCCCCGGGGGCTAGTATCTACTATGGGAGCATATGTACCATGCAGGTAATGTGGCTCTCTTTTTTTGTCAACCGCTTGGGTGGGTCGGACACACGCATACATCTTGTGACGGAGAAAAAAAGATCAAGAACCGCAAAGTGCGTCTGGGAATAGTCATGTGCATGGCGGGAGAGGATGGTGTCACCCCATCAAGACACCAAGCCATTTGCTCCCAGAGAATGGGAAGTTGATAGCTCATTTTGCTCGCAATTTTTAACCACCCCCCTCTCGTACCCAGGGCTACGTTTCTGGGAGTCTGTGGGTATGCACGTCGTACAAACACAAATCCCCGAGAGCGCCGATCCTTTTTATCCCCTCGGATTTCGCATAACTGAGTGGTGAATGAGCCGAGGCCTAGTTGAGTTGAGCATAACGGGGTCGGCCCCTCACTCACCCCGGACCTGCCGGCCTTTCGGCGGAGGGCAGACTGACGGGCAGACGGCACCCCGGCCCCAGAGTCCGTAGGGCCGACGCGGGAATCGGGAGTCGGGAGCGACAACATCATCGATCGCGCCTCTTTTCACGTGGCGAGTGAGATTTAGGTGTGGTGGGGGAGCCGTCCCATGGTTTGGCCCTGATTCCTCGACGGCGCAGTCTGGAGAAGTGCTTCCTGAAGAACAACAACCCTCTTCTCCTCTTGACGACTTTCCCCTTTCAGCCCTCTGCCGCTGATTTCAGGGGTTGGGGATCAGCGATCCCTGTCCACCGTTGACATTTCTCCCCGGGGCATCCCCGCATAAGGTCGGGATTGGCTGGCATGCCGTGCACACCATGGACACATGGCTGGTGGTCTTCCTGTGTCGTGGTCGTCGTCACTTGTCACGGCTAGCGTCCAAGGTGAGCAGTGCAAGAGAAAACGGTATGTCGCATCGAGGCTAGCACGGTGTTGCTTCGGCCTCATACCGATGCAAGGCAGCGAATCGGGGCCTACGGCGGGGTCGCGCAACAAGGAGCACGGACGGGAAGTTGCGCGCGCACTCATGCAAGTGCCATGATCTCGCCGACTTGAACTAGGGCTATGCGGGGCTGAGAGTTTCGTCATCGGCTGGCCATTGTGGAATCCAAACAGTCGCTTTCGGACGAGGCGATTGCGATGCGACAGGCGCTGAGGAGCGCTAAGGGGCGAGCAGCATCGAGACCCGCGAGCTTGGCCGATTCTGGTCGCTCTTGGTACAGTTGGAATTTCCGCTTCAAGGCCGCAAGCGTATTTCGAAACTCGACAGCAGCCAACCGACAACCTTCATGAACACGTCCGCAACCAAGAGCGGATGCGTGGGCGGGTGACGGCGGAGGACCTCTTCACTGACAGTCAGCACGGGATTGGCTGGTTCGGGCATTTCCATCAATTAGTGCACACTAGTCCGCTGCGTAACTGCGTAGAAGGTCGAGAGAAGGAGCCGTGCTTGGTTCGTGTGAACCGATTGACCGCAATGCCGTTCCAGATCAGCGTAGTATCCGGCACGGAATCGCCGACTGACATGTATCTCGAGCCTCGTTTCCTCCCGCTGGTTCAATGCTGCTGTCTTCTCGCGCAACACAGAGAAATCGCGGGACTTGGATGAGTGTCAAAGGGCTGGGCCGCACCCCTGCCTGGAAGCATGTTTTGGAAACGTCCATGGACCTTCTGGAAGGTTTCCATGCAGCGCCCGTGCCGTGGCCTTGCGGGCCTTGCAACAGCGGTGCTGGGCTGAGAAAGCGGGCAGCGGGCTGCATTGGCGTGAAACCAGTGGAGCGAGGGCGGGGCGTGCACCACACCCCGTCCAAATCCGCACCCGGTTGGACGGCAGGGGAAGGGGTTGCGGGAGCAGATGACTTGTCATTTCGACGTTCAACCTTGTTTGTTGCGCCGACCCGTCGTTGCTGCCGCCGCCGTGCGTCGAGACCATGGGAATCTAAGGTTGGATGGCGCAGGCTGCGCGCCAGCGGCGTCGGGGCGTTTGATACTGGACCCACCCCAGGTCGGGTTTGGATGGCGCCGTCTGCTCCTCCGTTTTCGAAACATCTGGGAAACAGACATGCGAGAAGGAGGATCCGAAGGCAATAACAACTGTGTTGTGAATCTGGATGTCAGTCTAGGCTTTGCATAGGCGTGAGGATGTGGATGATTCTCGGATTGCCCGGTGGATGGGATGATGTGGGTTGATTTGTTTCGAAACAAACCTGGTGATCATAAGACGAGCATGTTTAGGAGTTATGCGTACCTACCAGGCTGCCTGCCTTCAGGTAGTTACCTGCAGCGCCTTCCTTCTAGTATAAGTCCGGGCACGTGGAGCGCGACAACGCAGAGCCAGCAGCAGCAGCAGAAGCACTCATTTCCGAAGACTTGCTGATACTTGCTGCGTGGTCGCTAATACTGCATGAGCCCACTGCACCTGCACTTTTCGGTCCACTATCTAGATGCTGGTTTTCTTGGAGCGGCCGACGTGGTCATCACGGCGGATGTGAGTCTCTACTGCCCCGACCTGTCTGGAAGTCGGGAGGAACTCGGGAGCAATGCATGAAGTAAAATCATATCTTGCCATGACTGTAGTCAGCCTTGTCGACGCAAGAATCGAGGTAAGCTGATGTCGTCGGAAAAAAGTTGTCCTGCTTGACTTTGACAGGTGGACCTAGCGTTCACGAATAGGCTCTAGTGGGGAGCTCAGGCGCCATTTTGGCTCCTCCTTCACTGGAGCGGGCCTGTCCTTCACCTTGACTCTCTCACCTTGGCTCACCTCGCCACACCGAACGCACGAGCATGCATTCGGAAGCTCTTGGGCAACCGCCTGGGCGGTGAACCACGTGATTCAACGTCGCCTTTGACAACGACGACGTTTGCGTGGGACAAACGGCAGCAACGGCAAACAGAAGGATTTGGACCCTTCAGGAGGGCGATTCTGAAGCGTGCATTCAATCTGCAACACTGCAATCCCTGGGAACGCCCAAAATAACACGCGGCGACACGGGTCGCGGGGGCGACGTGTGGTTGTGCGCCCGTCTCTCTCTTTGCGGAATTTTCAAGAGTTCGAGATCCGAATCACCGCATTTGTCATCGCCAAAAGGCATCAAAAAGCCCACCATGGAGTTCAACATTGAGTATGAAATCATTGAATTACATTCTATATTGAAGCTAACCAGACACCGAATTTAGCGACCTTCCCGTGCTGTTCCCGTATCCTCGAATCTATCCAGGCAAGCGTTCCCCAACCCGTGCCTCTCTCGATTTCTTGGCTGACCTCCTGCAGAGCAATATGCGTATGTCTGAGCTGTGTTTCCAGCACACCCCCTACCCGTTCGAGGTCTATTGTTGACTTTGTTTGCCTTGTTGGTTGTCGCAGCTACATGTGTGACCTTAAGAGTTCGTGTTCCTCGCACCCCTCCCTCCCGCAAATGGGCGGTTGCTGGAACCCCCCACGGGCGAATACCCTCTAATCTGCCGCAGAAACGCTCGATGCTGGGGGACACTGCGTTTTGGAAATGCCCTCGGGCACTGGCAAGACGGTGACACTGCTCTCGCTTATTGTGGCGTACCAGCAGTACTACCCCGAGCACCGCAAGCTCATCTACTGCTCCCGTGTGTCCCTGTGAACCCCTACCAGGAAATAGCCTGGTAACTGACTGGCAGGAGCTGACTCTGGAGTCCAGGGACAATGTCCGAGATTGAGAAGGCCCTCGTGGAGCTCAAAGCCCTAATGAAATTCCGGGCAGAACGACTTGGTCGTCAAGAAGAATTCCGTGGCCTTGGCCTCACTAGTCGAAAGAATCTATGTCTGCACCCATCAGTAAAGCGTGAGAAGAGTGGCACCGTTGTTGACGCCCGTTGTCGAAGCTTGACTGCCGGTTTCGTCCGGGAGAAGAAGCAAAAGGGCGAAGAAGTGGACACGTGCATATACCACGACGTACGGAGTCCTCTCCATCAGTCAACATCACTCTGAACCCGTAGCTGATCATTGTATCCCGTAGAACCTCGACGTGCTCGAGCCTCACAACTTGGTCCCAAATGGCGTCTGGACGCTGGATGGCCTCCTGCAATACGGAGAGCAACACAAGCAGTGCCCGTACTTCACCGCAAGGCGGATGGTATGTCATCCTGCCCAGTTCTCTGGCCACGAGGCAGGTGACTAACCACTCTACTACAGATGCAATACTGCAACGTCATTATCTATTCCTATCATTACCTCCTGGACCCCAAGATTGCCGAACGCGTGTCTAAAGACCTGTCCAAGGACTGCATAGTGGTTTTTGACGAGGCTCACAACATCGACAACGTTTGTATCGAGTCGCTGAGCACTGATATCACCGAGGATTCTCTTCGTAGAGCCACCAGAGGCGCACAGAACCTCGAGACCAAGATCAACGACATGCGAGACTCGGATGAGCAGAAGCTCAAGGATGAGTACGAGAAGCTCGTTGAGGGACTCCGTGGTGCGGATGAAGCACGACAAGAAGATGCCTTCATGTCCAACCCAGGTGTGTATTCATGACCACACTCTGGACGAAGACTAGGAGCATCGGATACTGATGAAGTGAACAGTACTTCCGGACGACCTCCTCAAGGAGGCTGTCCCAGGAAATATCAGAAGGGCAGAACATTTTGTTGCCTTTCTGAGGAGGTTTATCGAGTATCTCAAGGTAGGCAAAGATTCTGGTTCTCCCTTTTCATGGGCCGCTACTGACTCTTGGCCGTCTAGACGCGGATGAAAGTTCGGCAGGTCATCTCTGAGACGCCCGAGTCCTTTCTCACGCATCTCAAGGAGTACACATTTATTGAAAAGAAGCCGCTCAGGTTCTGTGCAGAGCGATTGACTTCGCTTGTCAGAGCACTGGAGCTCACAAATATAGAAGATTATCAACCTTTGCAAGAGGTCGCCACGTTTGCAACCCTCGTGGCGACCTACGAGAAGGGCTTCCTCCTCATTCTCGAGCCATACGAGTCAGATACGGCTGAGATCCCAAATCCTGTCCTTCACTTCACGTGTTTGGACGCGGCCATCGCTATCAAACCCGTCTTCGACAGGTTTCGTTCGGTGGTTATCACCTCCGGTACCATTTCTCCTCTGGAGATGTATCCCAAGATGCTGGGGTTCTCAACCGTCGTTCAAGAATCCTACAGCATGACACTCGCGCGAAAGTCGTTCTTGCCCATGATTGTCACGCGCGGAAGCGACCAGGCGGCAATAACAACCAGCTTCCTGACTCGCAATGAGCCCAGCGTCGTGCGGAACTATGGCAGTCTGCTCACTGAGTTTGCACGAATTACACCGGACGGCATGGTCGTTTTCTTCCCGTCCTATCTCTACATGGAATCTATCATCAGCATGTGGCAGGGCATGGGCATTCTTGACGAGGTCTGGAAGTACAAACTCATCCTTGTTGAGACGCCCGACGCCCAAGAGACCTCGCTGGCGCTTGAGACGTACCGTACAGCGTGTTGCAAGGGCCGTGGGGCCGTCATGCTCTGTGTCGCCCGCGGCAAGGTATCCGAGGGTATCGATTTCGACCACCAATACGGACGCACAGTGCTCTGCATCGGCGTTCCCTTCCAGTACACCGAGTCCCGCATTCTCAAGGCGCGCCTCGAGTTCCTGAGAGAGACGTATCGCATCCGCGAGAACGACTTCCTCTCATTCGACGCCATGCGCCACGCCGCCCAGTGTCTGGGTCGCGTGCTCCGCGGCAAAGATGACTATGGAATCATGGTCCTCGCCGACCGCCGGTTTCGGTGGAAGCGGGACCAGCTCCCCAAGTGGATCAATCAAGCCATACTCGATGTCGATGCCAATTTGAGCACCGACATGGCTGTCAGTGCCGCAAGGCGCTTCCTGAGGAGCATCTCCCAACCCTTTGCCGCAGACGACCAGGAGGGCGTCAGCATCTGGAGCATGGATGACCTGCGAAAGCACCAGGAGAAGATGGCGGCCGACATGATTGTGAGCTTGCAAGCCGCCCAGGCTGCTGATGCTGCTCATGGCGCTGCCGCTGTGAGGGTTGTTCATGAGGATAGTGATTATGAGATGAATGAGGATGAGGAGGCAGAAATGATGGCTTTGGGCGTCTAACTTGTTAGCAGTGGTGTCCGGGGGGACTTCGTAGTTTGACGATTGGAACACAGTGTAAAATACAATATCTAAGCAGGACTACCCTCTGACCAAAGGCAGGGAGAGGGCAAGGACAAGGAAAACGGGAGGCAGCAAATTGTCAGTTAGGTAGCGACTGGTGGTGATGTAACATGTAATCAACGTAAGTATAATGTTGCCGCATCTACGGGGGGAGAAATCCCCTATGAATGACATGAGAAACGGGGCCGGGAGCGGTCACGAATATGTAAGCCGTCAAGAGCCTTGCTGTGCTCATTAAATCCTGGATATTACCAGCGCGGTAGTCGTAGTTATCGATATATCACAGCGGTTCTAAGAGAAGTATCCTTTTTATCCTGATCTGGCCATGGAACAGTCTGGAGCTACCTAGTCTAGCTACATGGGCGTATTCTTCGCCTGTGTCCAGAAATTGTCCAGTTTTCTCGTCGCAAGGAACTCCCGAGCCTCTTGATCTGTTTCGCACACCTTGCTACCCCATTTCTTGAAAGCCTGTGCCTTGACCTCGCCCTCAAACAGCAAGACGCACTTGTTAGCCGACATGTCCTTGAGCTGGCCTTTCTCATCCTCAGCTTTCAGCCACTCGCGGGCGCCGCCGCTAGGTGTTGCTGTTGTAACCTCCTTGTCGCGTGAGGGCAGGGCCTCAGTCCAGTCGATGCGGCGGGTCATGAGCTTCTTGTAGTTATTGATGCTATGCTCGCCGCCCTCGACAATGACGAGGCTGAAGCGTGGATGCATGATGCAGACACCGCATAGGCCGTTCTGCGTCGCGTTGATATTGATCTTGTAGCGGTGCTGGCCGTTGATGAGGCTGCCAATCTTGAAGACCACCATGTGGATGCCCCGAGCGGCGTCCTTAGCCTGGTTGGCGGAGAGCTTCTCGTGCCGTTGTTCCTTTGTAAGCTTGCGCTCCTCGTTGGCCTGCATGTGCTTCTCGAAGCGCGCAGCGATCTCGCGATTGACGCGCGCTTCGACGGCCGTGGGGTCCTTGACAGCTTCCTCTCCAAGGACACGCATCAGGTTCGACTTCTTGACTTTAGGCGGCGGCGCTGGCTCTAGGCCGAGACGGATCTTGGCTTGTTTGACTTTGAGCTCCATCATACGGCGCTGCCGCCGGAGCTTCTGCTGCTCCTTGGGTGTCAGGTACATGGGTTTCGGCTCCGGCGCAAGCTTCTCCTGGGGCGGCTCGAGGGCGACTGGATGCTGGATATACAGGGTGACGATGCTATCGGGGCTTGTGATCTTGTACGACTTTGGTATGTTGTTGTAGTCCTTTCCGTCAATAAGGGCCTCGTCCCACCACTCCAGGTCGGGAGGGGCCTCGATGGCAAAAGCCTTTTCCACGTCTCTGTCCTCATCCAACCCAGCTTTCCTCGACTGCTCCGCAATCCTCTTTTTCATGGCCTCGAGGGCCGCCTGCCTCCTCAGTGCATTTGCTTGTTGGATGTATTTGCCCTTTTGATTAAAGACCAGCTGTCGGGGCTGCCTTGCCCTCCCGGTGCCGGGGCCCTGGCTAGACTCGATGTAGGGGTTGACCCGCGCGCCATCGGGGCCTGTTGAGACGTCCAGCCCCTTTTTCTTGGAGAACTTGTTGCTGTCACGGCCCAAGCTCCGACTCAGCTGCGTCCCTACTGAGCTGGACGGTCGTATCGGGGCGTTAAGGTCAGCGAGGGCGGGGTGGAGGGGTGTGTTGAGTCCGCCTTTGGCTTTCGCAGAGCCAACTGCGGCAGCGACACGCGCTCGGAGCGCAGCCATTTTGTCGGCGGCTGATTCTGTCTTTTGAATCCGCGATGATGGGTCATGGCGGGGACCAAGACCCCCGATCTGCTGTGCTCTATCCATGATGGTTATGCGCGCTGGAACCAGTGAAGGAGCTGGGCAAGAGATTGCCTTGAGCGAGGAGAAGGCCGATTGTAGCTAACTCTGGCCTCGATCGCGCGGGATGAAAAAAAAAATGGTGATGTGGTCGCTCGATCGGCTGCGCACGTGGTGTATTCTCGAAGATCTAAAAGAAAAGGTCGAGCTTGCGATGCTGGCGAAGGTGGTGATGACGCGAAAGCGTGCGATTGGCTTTAGGCTCTTGCCAAGACCTAATAGTACGCCGGCTTGGCACGCGTGTCAGCTCAAGATGTACCTATTTATTTGGTTATACAGAATTCAAATTGTAGCTCCCGTCCTAGACATGAACGGCTCACTGTAGAGGTTTTAGCATTCGGTTTCGAAAACCTAGTGCCCAAAGACCTCTTCTCAGCGCCTTCCCCAACTACATTCTCCAACTCATTGAATATCACAAGCATTCCCAGTCCCAACAGGCAGTTCCTGGCCTCCGCGGCGGTGGCTTGGCGCCCCACACCCGCAGATTTCGCCGATGCTCACCGCCAAAAAAATTGTCGAGCTCTGGGGCCCCCACCACACCTGTCCTGCCCAATGGGCGACAATATCTTTGCGATTGCTACCGCCGTCGGCTCTCGAATCGCTCACAACCACAATCGCTACTGCCACTTACGAAGAGTTGTGACAGGGCCATGAATATCTCTCAACCCGTAGGCTCCGCTTTGGAGACTGTTGAATTCCACTTCCTGACCCCGGATGAGATTCGCGCAATCTCTGTAAGACGGATCGAGAACGACAACACCTTCGACACCCTTCTGAATCCTGTTCCCGGCGGTTTGTATGACCCTGCTTTGGGTTCATGGGGCGACTCTCTGTGAGTAAATTTTCTACCGAACGGCTTATCTGCCAATGTTGACTGACTGCGAACAGTTGCACGACATGCAACCTGAACCAGTCACAATGCCCTGGACACCCAGGCCACATCGAGCTTCCAGTGCCCGTATACCACCCAGTCTTTATGGACCAGGCTTACCGCCTACTGCGGTCGCTATGCATATACTGCCACCACTTCCGGATATCTAGGAAAGAGATCCATCGGTATGAGTGTATGCTGCGGCTGTTGCAGGTCGGCCTACTTGAGGAGGCTCAGATGATCGACGCTTTGGATACTGCTGACCTCGGCGAGGCGGCCCGCAAGCTGACCCTGAGCAACGTACCCCGTCTGCTCGACGACGAGGCTGTCGATGATGGCGACCCCGACCAAAACGACATTGTCATGCGTTCCAGAGAAGACTACGTGCGCCGAGTTCTCCAGAAGCACAGGGAGGAGATCAGCCTCGGCAACATCAGGAAGGGCAAACACGAAGGAGCCTCAGAGAAGAGGAGAGAACTTGTCAAGGAATTCCTCGCTAGGATCGTCTTGGAGAAAAAGTGCCGGGGTTGCGGTGGTATCTCGCCTGTCTACCGTAAGGATCGTTACGTGAAGATATTCGAGCGGGATCTCAACGAAAAGGAGAAGGCTCAGATGGCCCAAGAGGGGAAAAAGCGCTACGATGCACTTGCTCTCGCGCGGAGGGCTCAAAAGCCCCGCTATGAGCAGGATGAGGGCATCGCTGACATTGACATGTCAGAGGGAGAGGCCGGGGCAGAAGATGAAGGTCAAGGCGACGACCTTGACGAGAGCGGGGACGTGGTCATGGGCGATGTGACCCCCAAGGCCAAGACGAAGCGGCCATCCCGGTCACAACGATACCTGAGTGCTCTGGAAGTTAAAGAGAGGCTGAACCTCTTGTTCGAAAAGGAACAAGATATAATGAGTCTACTCTACAGTGCGAAGCCTAGGCCAAAGAATGCCAAACCCTTCGACGCCAACATGTTTTTCCTTCAGACTCTCCTGGTTCCGCCCAACCGTTACAGGCCAGAGGTAGGTTTTGCAGCCTGAAGGACATGGCCTGTTGACTGACACCCCCACTCTCGCAGGCCCGTCAGGGTGATTCGCAAATCACGGAGGCGCAGCAGAACAGCCTCTACAAGATGATTATTCGGGCCTCTACCAAGGTAGCCGAAAGATCCAAAGACATTGCCAACGCTACACAGGGTACCGTGGACAAAAATAAAAAGATCCCGACCCTCAACGACCTCTACCAGGCTTGGACAGAAGTGCAGGACGCTGTTAATTCGCTGATCGACAAAGACAAAAATCCCGTTCAAGGCGCTGCGGCAGCGCGAAACGAGGACGGAATAAAGCAGAAGCTCGAAAAGAAGGAAGGTTTGTTCCGCAAGAACATGATGGGGAAACGTGTCAACTACGCCGCCAGATCAGTTATCTCGCCAGACCCCAACCTCGAGACCAACGAGATTGGTGTACCACCCGTCTTCGCCAGGAAGCTCACATATCCCGAGCCGGTGACCGGCCATAACTTTAAGGAACTTCAACAGGCAGTCATCAATGGCCCGGAGAAATGGCCCGGTGCCTCGGCAATCGAGAATGAGAACGGCCAAATTCTCAATCTGCGGAACAAGTCCCTCGAGGATCGCATGGCGATAGCAAACCAGCTTCTCGCTCCCTCGGGAACCAACTTCAGCAACGTTCGGAACAAAAAAGTCTACCGGCATCTTACTAATGGCGATGTTGTTCTGATGAATCGACAGCCGACGCTGCACAAACCGTCCATCATGGGCCACCGCGTTCGCGTTCTGCCTGGAGAAAAGACACTGCGCATGCACTACGCAAACTGTAACACCTACAATGCGGATTTTGACGGTGACGAAATGAACATGCATTTTCCTCAGAATGAAGTAGCCAGAGCCGAGGCCCTTCAAATCGCCGACACGGATCATCAATACATCTCCGGAACCGCTGGAGAACCCCTTCGAGGTCTCATTCAGGATCATTTGTCAGTTTCCGTCGCGCTTTGCAACAAAGACACCTTCTTCGAGAGGGGGGCTTATCAGCAGCTGATTTATGCGGCTCTCCGACCCGAAAGTGGGCACATCTCAGGGGAACGCATCGTGCTTGTACCTCCGGCGATCATCAAGCCAGTTCCCCGCTGGACAGGAAAGCAGATTATCACTACAATTCTCAGAAACATCAAACCCCCCGGTTCCGGAGACTTGTGGATGAACGGCAAGTGCAAGGTGCCCGGCCGGGCTTGGGGTTGGGCTACTGAGGAAGGTCAAGTCAAGTTCCGCGATGGTGAGTTTATCTGTGGCATTCTCGACAAGGCACAACTAGGATCCAGCAGCGGCGGTCTTATCCATTCGGTCCACGAGGTCTACGGTCCGTCGATCGCCGGCAAACTGTTGAGCAGCATGGGTCGACTCCTCACACGCTACCTCGCCATGATCGCCTTCACTTGCGGCATGGATGATCTTCGTTTCACCCCCCAGGGTGAAAAGGACAGGAAAGAAAAGATCGAGGAAGCTGCACGCATTGGACTTGAAGTCGCCGCCAGGTATGTCTCCCTCGAAGAACAGAAACCTGCGAAGGACGACCCGTTGCTGTTGGAACGATTGGAAGAGGTGATGAGAGACGACAAGAAACTCGAAAATCTCGATATTTTGACAAACTCTCGATCCAAGGACTTGTCAAGTGAGATCACTGCCAAGTGTCTGCCCGCTGGTCTGGAGAAACCGTTCCCCAAGAACCACATGCAGTCTATGACAACGTCAGGTGCCAAGGGTAGTTCGGTCAACGCCAACCTCATTTCGTGCAATCTTGGCCAACAGGTTCTAGAAGGTAGGCGTGTACCCGTTATGGTAAGCGGGAAGACGCTACCGAGTTTCAAACCATTCGATACGGACATAAGGGCGGGAGGCTACATTGTGAGCCGCTTCTTGACTGGAATTAGACCTACGGAGTACTATTTCCATCACATGGCCGGTCGTGAAGGTCTCATTGATACTGCTGTCAAGACGTCGCGGTCCGGATACCTTCAGAGATGTTTGATCAAGGGTATGGAAGGCCTCAAGGTTGCATACGATTCGTCTGTCCGCGATGCCGACGGCTCTGTGGTGCAGTTTCTGTTCGGAGAGGACGGCATCGACATCTCCAAGCAAAAGTATCTCAATGACTTTGAGTTCGTCCTCAACAATTTGGATTCAGAGCTAGCACAGATTCGGTACAAAGAGGAGGGTACCCAGAAGATGTTTGAGTACAAGGACCACATCATCAAGAGGATGAAAGGCGCCATCAAGTCCAGTTCCAACCCTAACACATCACTTGACCCTATCACAGCGGAATGCGACCCTGCCACATTCGCCTTTGCAACATCGGAGACGTTCTTCACTAAGATGATGGATTACACGAAAAATAACAAGCATGGGCTGATCAAAGACAAGAGCACCGGGGCTGGCGGACGAGGGGTAGTCAACCGCAAAACCGCCGAGAAGATTTTTGCCGCCAAATACATCAAGTCTCTGGTTGAGCCAGGCGAGGCGGTCGGAATCGTGGCTGGCCAGTCGGTTGGTGAGCCATCTACGCAAATGACACTCAATACTTTCCACTTGGCTGGTCACTCGGCCAAGAACGTCACACTCGGTATCCCTCGTCTCCGCGAAATTCTAATGACTGCCAGCGCCAACATCTCAACGCCATCAATGACCCTCGTTCTAAACGAAGAGCTCACCGAGGAGGATGGAGAGCGGTTCGCCAAGTCTATCAGTGTTCTTCCCTTGGCCCACGTCACTGACCAAGTGACCGTTCGGGAGCGCATTGGTCGCGGCATATCACTCTCGGTAGCGAAACAATTCGAAATTCGCCTCCGATTCTTTCCATCCGCCGAGTATATGAAGACCTACGCTATTAGCATCGCGGATGTGCTCCACACAGTAGAGAAGGAGTTCGTTCCCACTCTCGAACTGTTGGTCAAGAAAGAGATCAAGAAGAGACAAAATAAGGGTCCCGAGGTTGGTGTCAGAGTTGGTGTTGTGGAAACGGCCCGGCCGGAGGGCGGCGGCAGGGCAGCGAATGAAGATGACGATGACGATGATGAGGGAGACGACGACGCTACCAATGCCAAAGCCAGGGCCAACAGGTCGGAGGCTGTCTCGTACGGCCCGAACGACGATGAGGACGACGCCGTCCAACAGGAGATGGACCGCCTAGTCGATACAGATGAGGAGGGCGAGGAAAGACTCAACCTGATCGACGAAGCTTACGGCGGAAGTCCCGAGCCCCAAGAATATACCCGGGCGGCCGAGGAAGACGATGACCTGTTCGGCGCACGCGAGATACGTGTAAAGAGCAAGAGCCACTCGGTGGCACGGTTCCGGTGTGATGAGACGTCAGGTGAATGGGTCAAGCTAACGCTGGAATACGACCCCTCGATTCCCAAGATTCTCATGCTGAACGTGGTGCAGCAGGCAGTCAAGAAGTCACTGATTCAGCAGATTAGCCGGTTAGGCACAGCGACGTTTGCGAAAGAAAAGATCGAAGACCCAGTGACTGGGCAGAATGTGGAGGTCAATGTGGTGCATACTGAGGGCGCCAACCTCAAGGCCATGCAGCAATACGGCGATTACATCAATCCCAATCGGATCGGAACGAACGATATCGCTCAGGTCCTCGGAGTGTATGGCGTGGAAGCAGCACGCAACACGATTGTTCGAGAGCTTGGTGACGTCTTCAAGGGTCACGGTATCGGTGTTGACCCACGCCATCTCAACCTCATCGCCGATTACATGACGAGGGCCGGAGCCTTTACGCCGTTCAATCGTATGGGTCTAATGGGCAACGTGAGCCCATTTACGAAGATGAGTTACGGTATGTCGCGACAGAAGAACGTGTGAAAAAAATGAAAAAAAAAATAGCTAACGCATCACAGAAACAACGCTTGGCTTCCTCAAGGACGCCGTGTTGGATGGCGACTGGGATAGTCTGATGACCCCTTCCAGTAGACTGGTGGTTGGAAAACTGGGGTTGACGGGCACTGGTGCGTTTGACGTGCTCACTGCTGTGCCAACAGCTCAATACCGAGCGACAATTTTCTAGATATGGCTTAAGATACCCGCTGCGGTGAGTGTGTGATGTAATTCTATGCGTGCTCAATGAATAAAAATGCATTATCTCGCACATCCCAGTGCAAATATACGCCAGGAGCACTCGACATGCCGGTTCCCAGGTGTGTCACTCATGTGGAAAGTCGTGTACGAACAATTTCTTCAGCGGGTTGGTCTGCCCGTGTTATCTATTTAGTTTGTCCCCGCAGTTGACGGCGCGGGGTAGCGGATGCAGTGTATACCTCGGCTTGTAGTTTGGGGGGTAAAGAAAGCCCGCCCACCGCTCCTCGATAAATAAGCCCCTTCACTGTCAACGGTCATGTTGATTTAAGGGCGTCCCCTCGCCAGTATCTCACAACTGGCTTGTTGACTTGGGTTTTAAACTGCTCCTTACTCTGTCGTGTGCAACGCTGTGTTGTCTGTCATCTATTAATTGATCTCGAACTTTTGATCTATATTTGAACGATTTTCCGGACCGCCACACTGGCTCTGGTTTACAGCCATGACTCCGAGACCGAAGATTACACTATATGTTGATACGGTCAGCCCGTTCGCGTATGCGGCGTATTATTTGTTACGTGTGAGTTGCCCTCTGCCATTCAATCTCACCTTGCCTTGCCTTTGGCTTGTTTCATCGCTGGCTTTTTTTTTCAAGAGAAGGGAGCAGGAGGAAGGGGAAGGGGAGGATGTTGGTTGAGAGAAGAGATTAACTCAGACATTTAAATGAGCTAATCCTTGTACACATGACACAGCACGACCCCGTCTTTCGAGACTGCGAGGTGGAATACGTGCCGATTTTCCTGGGCGGGTTAATGCACAAGGTATGTTTATTATTTACTCTTTTCTATTATTATTCTGTTCGGTGTTTGGTACAGGATGGGTGGATGGAATAGATGAGGATAAAGATGAGGAGGGAAATGGATATTTGATGGTGCTGAGGAGGGATGCCCAACCCGAACAAGAAAGCACGCAAGCAGGTCCATCATGCTGGACTACGGAGTACCTGCCTAACTAGTAGGTACTTGCCAAACGAGGTTGAAAGGAGTGGACAGCGGAACCATGAAGGAGGCAGCATGGATACAGAAATCGAGAACTAGTAAAGGACAGGAAGAGAAGGGAATCCAATGCGAACCCAAACCGGGCCGGGGGCAGCACATCACCACCTACATACCAGACAAACTCCAAAACTCTCATCACCAGCATCGCTAACATCCTCCTTTAGTGCAGCAACACCCCCCCAATCAAGATCAAGAGTATATATATACATATATCTCCTCCCTCCCTCCACCAAAACTAACTAACCTCCTCCCAGACAAAGACACCTGGATTAACAATGAGCGCCTCCGCTGGGCGACTCTCTTCTCCATCCCCATGGCCACATCCCTCCCCCCGGCTTTTCCTGCGCCAACCCTCCCCGTCGGCCGCGCCCTCGCCGTGCTCCAGCCCTCTCAGCAAAAACTAGCTCAGGCGTTAGACGCGCTGTTCAAAGCGCACTGGGCTGATGGAAAGGCGATCCACGAGGGGGAAGTGCTGCGGGGTGTGTTGGAAGGTGCACTGGGGAGGGAGGAGACGGGGCGGGTCCTCGCCGAGATGGGAACGTCGGGGAAGCAGCGTCTGATTGAGAATACGGACCGTGCCTTCAACGAGGGTGCGTTTGGGCTGCCGTGGATTGTGTGCACTGATAGGGAGGGCAAGACGGAAGGGTTCTGGGGGGTTGATCATATGGGACAGGTAGTGGAGTTTCTGGGCTTGGATAGGTCAAAAGGCTTTGGCAAGGCAGGGTGGAGGGCTGTGTTGTGATGGCATCATTGTTCGGGAGACATCATGACTTGACCCGGCAGCCCATGCATCGCAAGGTGCTACAGATAGATATCAACAGGCTCGGCAGACTAGCAAGCCAGGGGGGCTCGGGAGATGATGTGTCACGGCGCCAGCACGACGGGCGCGCTCGTTTGCAACGCGAGGTGTGTTTGTTTTGACTGTCCAGAAATCAAGACGCGTCAAAAAGAAAGGCCGACCAGAGGGTGCTTTATGATCATTTCATTTCGCCATTGGTATTAGCGGCATCAACATAAACCGCTGTCCTGTAATGTACAAGCCATAAACCCCTGCAAAAACGCCAACCCATTGCCGTTGATTGATCCCTCATCAATTCAAAGCATTCCCAGAGTGTGTAAAAAAGTCATGACCGAACCCCTCCGCTTCCTATCCCACTACTATCATCGATGACCCCTAGTTGCGCTCACCACGGAGACGACGAGCCAGCTGGATATCCTTCTGCAGTGGTAGTTAGCATGTGACCATCCAACTCTAGAGTGTCGGTGGCAACTTACAGATTGGATAGTGACGCGCTTGGCGTGGATAGCGCACAGGTTGGTATCCTCGAAGAGCGAGACGAGGTAAGATTCGACCGACTCCTGAAGAGCGCCGATGGCGGAAGACTGAAAGCGGAGGTCGGACTTGAAGTCCTGTGCGATTTCACGAACCTACGGGGCAGTCGCGTTAGCAAGTGCAATAGAAGTGGGATGGTGCCGTCGCGCGAAAGTCGCGCCAGATGTTAACTCACCAGACGCTGGAAAGGGAGCTTGCGGATCAGGAGCTCAGTGGACTTCTGGTAGCGACGAATCTCACGAAGAGCGACGGTACCGGGCTTGTAACGGTGAGGCTTCTTGACGCCTCCGGTAGAGGGCGCCGACTTGCGAGCGGCCTTGGAGGCGAGCTGCTTACGGGGAGCCTTTCCACCGGTGGACTTGCGGGCGGTCTGCTTGGTGCGAGCCATTGCTGATGATTGTCTTGATGACTTTTGGTGTTGTGTGACGCAAAGAGTGCGATGAAGTTGATGGGGGTTGATTGAATGGGAGTGCGGAGATCGCTGGGTGTGGTGTGTGAGTTGAAAGAGGAAAGGAAGCGGTGGGGGGTGCGAGGTTTAAGTAGGCTGCAGCTGGGGTCACGTTGCCGGCTGATTAGGCTGCGTGCCGAATTTTGTGCGGTCGGGGCCTTGATTGCGCCTACCTTTTTTTGTTGATGCGCTGCTGCAAAAACTGGGGTCGCTTTGCAGGGAATAATGGGGGTCGCTTTCGCTGGCAAAAAAGTGCTTCGTTTTGGGGGGGATTTGACCTGTTGCAATGGCTTAGCCTGCCTGGCGTAATTTCTATTGGCTACAAAAATGGCGGCAACCACGCAAGGGCCATGTCCCACCACCCGCCGCCAGTGAATCGCTTGGCGAGCCGCCCTGACGTTTGCCGCGCATTATCGAAACGCGACGCCTGAAAAAAGGTACGTACCCTTTTCGAGACTTCAACGCAATGAGACGGAGCACGATGCAAGAAGACGACTGGACTCCAAATGGGTACCCCAGCAATTTTTATTTTATTTTATTTTTTTCACTTTGGAGACATAGAGTCACGTAGCACTTGAGTGCCGTTGCGCCTTGTTTGCAACACGGCGTTCAGTACAACGCCCAAACCGATGTCGCAACAATGCGGTGGCAGAGTTTAACCGCATTTGTAGACCGCAACTTTGTCGGGAAGACACCTGTTAGCACCTAATCAAGGTCTCGAAGCGGCAAACTCCAGGCAGCAAATCCGGTCATCGAGAAATCTCTCAGGATCTCAGCTGGTCAGCTGGACGGAGAGGGCGGATGATGTAATCCGCCCAGCCATCGCAACGTTGTGCATGCCGAGGATACAACAATTGTCAGTAAGTCCGAAACGGGAACGAGGCCATAATCTAGATTGCCTATCCATGTCTCCAAGGTTCAGGTCTTCAGCTGTCAGGAGCGCGTTCACCTCAGGTCGCGGTGAAAAGTGGATGTTTGCGACGCGACTTTGATCATGTGCGCGGGTCCCGAGTAAAGGGAGAGAGGGGTGAAAGGTTGGTGGGCGTTTGGGGAATCCCAAGCCAATGTGTGTGCAGAGGAGCGTGTCTCATTTTGCAAGAGATCTGACCAATCAAAAATTGCGGCACTAGCAACGTAGGAAGAAAAAAAAAAAACAATGCCAAAAGCTTTGTCCACCGGGACAGAGCGGGGGCCCAGCACGCTGCAACACGGCGCGCCCCTCCCTGGAACGGCGTTCCTGACACCCCTGCCTACATGCGCGCCATGGGTAAAAAAAAAATCAGCCAAGCAAGTGGATTTGAATCACTGATCTGATCTGATTTCCCGGCTGCCTTGCAGCATTCCCGCCCGCATCTTTGCCATACTTAAAGCCCGCCGCCTCTTCCCCACGTTTTCTCTCCTCCCACACTTCCACCAAACTACACTTCCCGCATTTCAGCTCAGCTCTGCTTTTTCAGCCTCACCACTACCACAACTCTTCTTCACCCCCCACCAATTCAAACATGACCGGACGTAAGTACTTTATCGGTCCACCCCCTCATCATGGCCATAATCAGTCTAACTCTCTCCAGGCGGCAAGGGCGGCAAGGGCCTCGGCAAGGGCGGTGCCAAGCGCCATCGCAAGATTCTTCGTGACAACATCCAGGGTATCACCAAGCCCGCCATCCGCCGTCTGGCGCGTCGTGGTGGTGTCAAGCGTATCTCGGCCATGATTTACGAGGAGACGCGCGGTGTCCTCAAATCCTTCCTCGAGGGCGTCATCCGCGACGCCGTCACCTACACTGAGCACGCCAAGCGCAAGACTGTTACCTCGCTTGACGTCGTCTATGCTCTCAAGCGACAAGGCCGCACTCTCTACGGCTTCGGTGGTTAAGCGTTTCTCTCGTCTCTTCCGGATGGATGGATTTTTTGTGTGGGCTGGTTGGTTTAGGGCTGGCTGGCTTGCTTGATGACTCTCATGGGAAATGGGTTTTTCTACTTTAACGCGCGTTCTGGGAAATGGCTTTTTCACAACAACACAAAGTGTATCATACGGGGTGGGGTGGGGTCATGGGTGTTTTTTTTACATTGGGCTTATCACACGAAAGCAACATAATCGACGTCCCCTCTGCTACGGCGGAGGGGTGGCTTTGAACAATACCTCTTGGTTCCATATGCTTTGCTTTCTTGGGCGATGTGACGCGACGCCACACGCTTTGTTTTTCTTATCATGCTAGAGTCATTGCCCTCGTAATCTCTATGCTGCGATGGGTGTTGCCTGATGTTGGTGGAGCGCGCCCTCTTAAGCAGTAAAGCATGTCCCAGCACCGACTCACTAACTCGCCTGTTCACGTATTCTCACAGTGATGGAACCATGAGACACATGCAGTTAGAGATTGCTGTCTTTGTCTTGATCTCTTCTTTTCATGTGCGTGCCCGCTCAACTGTTTTACCATGCCTGACTTGTTTCGTTTCAATCCTCGGCTGTCGTGACTTGTGATAGATTATGCTGTGAGTGCGCGCCTATGTCGATTCGTTACCCACATGTGATACAGTACATCCCGTTGTGCACAGAGAGAGAGAGAGAGTGGGTGAATCTGGTCGTGGTCGTGGAGACTTGACAGTAAGTTTCCGGGGGTTTAGGCAGGGAGTGGTGTGTTCAGATGAATCACATCTTGCCATGCCAGTCTACCAAACATCAGTTCGCTCCTTCCTCTCACAGTCATCTTCTTGTGGTGATTGGTAGCAAGGAGTTGGGTCTATTCGAGCTTCGGGGACTGGATGGGGTTCTATGTCTGGTGTCTGGGAAAATTTCCTAGTAGGTATGTTACCAGACTGCTCGACACGAGCTGTATTATTCTTGTTCATCTGGTCTGCTGAGTCTGGTAACTAGTAACTGTCAATTGTTTGATGTTGATGTTAGCATGTTTGGTATGTCTCTTCGTGGACTACAAAATACCAAGTTACTCACCCCTTGTTCTTGTGATCTCGCTCCACGTGGGTTTTCCCGTTTGCCTCTTTTGCGGTACCTCTGAGTTGCCATGGATGCTGTTGGCGGGGTTCGGTGGTGCAAGTGACCGTGCTTGTTGGAGATAATTAAAAATAGGGCAATGGGGTCTCCTGAACTGATATGTACGAGATATTTGGGTGCAGTACTGGTATTCGGACTCACTCGCCACTGTAGCAAGTTCACTTAGGTTCGAAATTTCTGATCGGTGTGGTATGTGAGTAAAAGGGCGCACATCCGGATGTTGACAATGTCACTCCTCGGACCCATGTTGGGGACTGTGACATGGGATGGGTGAATTCTGTCCAGATCTCCCCAAAAAATTTACTCCCTGTGGTTTTGTGTGTTTTCCAGGTTCCAATTGACAGAATATGTATCGTGCTCGTTTACGAGAACTATACAGGCCCTATGGTCTTGTGTATAGGATAAGAGAGTTTCAAGTCAGCAAGAGCCCTGGCCGGTTCATTCCATTCTAAATGTGTCACACATTATGGGTTTTCAGTGTATTAGCACCATCTAGTTGCACTGTTGAGTGGGTTAATGGGAAACCCTTGTCGTTTGGTTCTCACAAGTCACAAGTGAGGTATCAAATATACAAGTGCTCCGGGATACGTGTGCTGTCCTTGAAAGGGTTGGTCGTTGCCGTTTCACTCATCATTGGGCTCCTCGTTGGGACCTGTCTTACTGGGCCTTGAGAGCGCTATTTTGTGGTCAAACTTATTTGTTTCTCCAGCGAGAAACATAATCCTGTGAGAAACACAATCCTGTCTGGTGAAAACCTCCCACCCCATGTATACAATGATGCATCACTGTGCTTGGGACGGACAACTATACGCAACCTTCTCTTTGGCATGTTTTGTCATTTTGAAAAGGGGACAACTACAAATGCAATGCAACTTCGTTTCCCATCCTCTCGTGTTCACTAGCTACTGAAAACCCTGAGTTTCCTAGAGTCGGACCTAGCTACATATTCGGCCGCTATGGTCAGTGGCTGGCACCCACCTACCCAATCACGACATAAAAATCGGACATAGTGGTCATGTAGACAGGTTGACAGGTTGACAGGTAATCTATGTTATGTGGACATAAATATTGGCCTCGGGGGGGTTATATGTCAGGTGCTCCCGTTTTGACTTGAGTTTCATTTTTTTTTTTCAATCAAGACCAGGGCCATCTGGCCTTTTTCGTGCCTTTACTTGTAGGCGGAGCAAGATCAGTGTTGTATAAAAATCAACATTCTCCCCGCGCCATGGCCAAATGGAGATAAAGTACACTGATAATTGATTCGATCCAGTGAATAACCCATCACAATGTAATCGGCAGCGCAGCTATACGAGTCAAGCATTGAAGGATTGTGGTGGAGCTGTCTAAGGTTACTGGTCTACCAACGCAGACGTGATTGATATTTCCTGCTTGTCATTTATTGATCTGGCTGAGATGACTGAACTTCGCAGCATAAAAATCAGAGGTCTTTGGGGCTGGAACGAGGCCGTAGAACTTGAAACCGAGCCCCTCGAGAGTGCAGGGATGAAAATACAACATGAGCTGACATACATAGCCCACGGGGACATCAGTATCTCATATCCTAATTTAATATGAGATCCAGTTGTATTGATCTCAAACACTGGCAGCCATCGATCGAGGATGAGTAAGATTGTACTAAATCCCATCAAACACACTCAGGCTGGAGATAAAATGAGAGTTTTCCTCCAAGGTCACGGGTTGAAGGAAGGTTTACCTGCAACACGAATCGGCAAACACGAAGTCCCTGACATTGATTGCCGGGTAACTGCAGCAATCCTTATGGCAATACTGTCTACGGGGATCCTGGTCACTAGATATGAGAAAGGTAAGACTGCATGAATTTTGTTCGAGCCATTGATGTCCCCAAAAAGTACAAACTGAAAAGAAAGCTCGCGGGATACTGTGCCCAGCGTCGACATATGTGACAAGGGTATGGGTGAGGCCCCTCCCCCTCGCGCGCGCCTGAGTCACCCCCTCGGTCAAATCCAGGCAGCAATATAATCAAAACCTCCCTATTTGCGAGCAAGAAAGATTTCTTGTTGAAATGAAGCAAGTGAAGTTAAACAGCGACATGACTGGACTGGAATGGGAGAAGATGACATAGTCCGGTATAGGCTTTGCTCGCGGTATTTTTGACTTCATTTCTTCCCCAAGACAGATCCTATTCTATTAAGTTACCGGAGCCACTCTCAAGCATGTGGTCCGAGATATGCCAACACAGGACTGGAGGGTCTAGTTTCAACGCTGACTGTCAATGAAGAATGCCCTGTGCTGGCATTCAACATGAAATAGACAACGTGACTTGTCTCAATTCAGCACTCAACCGGATCAATTTAATCCACATGGCAGCCTCGCACACGGGATAGGAGTCAACCTGGCAGTTCCGGGATTGGGGTCAAGCTGCAGCCACAGAGGACAACCGCAATGCATGCATGTTAATAGTATTCGTGGTACCAGCCATCCTCACATGCAAAAGTCGAAGGCGTGCACCATCGAAAGAACCTCCGCGTTGCCGTTACAAACAGACAGACAGACAGACAGACAAAACACCAACAGCCATGGACCAAACTCCCTTAATATGCCGACTAGAAACAGCCCGGACGTCCACACACAACCGGGCCAGTGGCTTGACTGGATGTGTCGACTGCTTGTTCACCAAGCTGAACACTCCGCCATGGACTTTATTGCTCACTATCCTACGTGTGTCTGCCATGCAACGCGAGTTGCCTAGGTACCTACGCAGTCTGAAATAGAAACACCCTACTTATATGGCACTGGACGATACGACGAAGCGGGATTTAGCAGGCCCGACCCCGACTTTTATAGTAAATGACAAAACAGGGCTGCAGAGATAACAATGCAAAAGATTCTGTAGGAACATATTTACATATTGGCTTCCCCTGTGATATTACCCGAACCGCAAGCGATGCGGAGGAGACGAACCGCGAAGACCGCAGCTGAGTTGGGGAGTTAATATACGCGGAAGATTATGGAACCAAAGAAGCTGAACATGCATGCCAGTCGTAACGTTGCTGGGGGAATTGAGATAAGTTGAGTTGGGGGCAAACCCTACGTGCAAAACTCTCAGCCCACATATACGGCATTCCTCGGGACATTGCAAAACTTAGTCAGAAACTCCTCGTTAGGGATCTATCTGATAGATAACAGAAACAACACACGTTGGGCGAAAAAAGGGCACGGTACGGTTGAGATGCATCGCGTACTTCTCGTCATTGGAATGGGGTGAGTATTCTGCTTGCATCACATCCGTGTCAAGAACGGAGTGCCTGGGTAAGGTACTAATCGCGGCAGCATCTCCTCGGTGCTGGGGCTTCCCCAAACCGGGGCAACGCCCACGTCGAGCTTAAGCACCACGAGAGCGCCAACACCAACAACGATACCGGCCGAATGCACCTACCGACCCACCTCAACACGGTGGCACACGGTGGGATGCGAGTTCAACTGTCCTAGCAGATATGCGCTTGCCATTGACTGTGAGCATGCCAGACTCCCTTCACTGCACAGTTCTGACCACACCCGCAGATGTTTTCCCCACGCCTTGTGGATGTAGTCAGAGGCCAGTTGTGCGCCCAACCGTCACCACGCTTTGTTATACCGCATCAGGCTGCATTGGCCAGTGGGATATGGGATGGATGGGGGCCTGGGGGTCCGAGACAAATTGTCCTACGACGACTACGACGGCGTATGCGACGAGCTCGAGCTCGGTGGGACGAGAGTGATGGGTGGATGGATGAATATGTAGGCTGGAACGAGCACGAGAGAGCTGGTCGAAGGGACGTGTTGCTGGGGATATCAATACCGCCTGTCATTAGGTCTGTTGCTCGAGGAGCCTGTCGAGCACCGCGATACAAGGAGGGATAATTGAATCTCTACCGCAGCCTCGCTGGAAGCTTGCCCGAACTATCTTGCGCCAGTCCATTGAGCCATCGCAAGATTGTGATGTGAGGCACATCAACAAGAGACACGCCTCATCACCAGTGACACTATCGCATGGCTTCCCAGGGAACACAATAATCGAGCGTAGATGGGCGTCGCCGCTGGGAAGCACCCATCCCACCTGCAACAGCACTGATTGCACTTGCTCCAGCACCTATTGTTGTAGCCTAAAAGAAAGAAAGAAAGAGAAAGGAGAATAAAAACCCAAGAGAAAAACCGGGGAAAAAGAGAATCAAAACAAGAGCAAAGAGAAAGAAAGAAAGAAAGAGCCCGAGATGGGGGACTGTCCTTAAATGCTGCGTCCTAGGCCGGGTGCTGATTTACGCGTGAGGGGAACGCGTCGAGGAGCGGTAGTGCCCCGCTAATGTCGGAAGCCAGAATTGTGATTGGCTGCAAATTATGTTACAGGGCGAGGGGCTCTGGTGGGGCGTTGCCTGCTGAGTCGAGTCACGATTGCCCCTCTCGCGAGACAGGAACAGATTGCCGTTTATTTCTCTCATCCGCTGTGAGGATTGGGTGAAAATTGGGCTGCGTTGACACAGTCAGATGGAATCGTTTATGACGACTAGGAATTCTCTGCGGCCGTTTGCGACACTGAAAATGAGCTACTTACAACACAAGTCACGACGAACTCATCCGTTCAACGGCCGAAAGCAGGTCGCGCTTGCTGACTCGGGATGTTTTCCGCCAGTGGAGCGCGCGCACACCCTACGATGGTTGGACTTGATTGGCAAGGTGAGTTTGGTCCGATGAGGCTGGCCCAAACTGACAGAATGAAAGTGATGATTCGTCCAAGTTCGCCTCGGGCCTGTCGTCACCGTGAGGAATACCCACCAGTTCGGTTGTCTACGCCCGTTACGATCTCTGAAGTTCACATCAGTCAACAGCAGCGGGGAGAGCCGTTTTCAATTCGCCGACATCAGTGCCGTCCTAGTGAATATGAAGGTGTCCATAAGTATCGAGCCCACTCGTCGGTACTTCCCTAAACGGACATACCGCGTCGTTGATCTCCCCGATCATTGCCTGCTTGCCTGCTTGCCTGCTAAAGCCGTTGACAAGCGTCAATTAGGGCCCATCGTTGGCAACGTTCAGCGATTGGCTGCGCGGGTTCCCAGTTCGTTTTCAATGCGAAAGCTTGGCAGCAGAGAGCATGAACGCATTTACATATTCCCAAGGTCGCACCTTCACTCAAACCCGGTTCTCGAACCCAAGCTTTTTTTCTGGCAGGAATGATGGGTTAACCTCTGTTAATTTCTGTGCGAATTCTTACATCATGGGTTCCGGAGCTATGGGCGGTTGCTCACAACCTGGGACGTCACCACTGGCAGAGAGGGTCAAATTTCCGGTGGGCAGGGCGGTACACTTTTGAGGTGCCACAGCATGGTGGGTTTTAACACGCCGGGAGCCCACGGAATTTCCATTCTTGTCATTCTGGTTCTGCCGGCCGGGACGATGGCACATTTCGTGCCCTTGAGAAACTACACGCACCGTGGGAAGTGCCCTTGGATGGGTTTCTTGCAGATGAAGTCGCAATGTGTGATACATCTGGTAGCTCCGCCCGGCAAGCTCTGATGGCAGCGACCCGCTACTGAGCTCGGACAACGTCACGTCCAACTCTCGACTCTTGATGACGACCGCCGCTAAGATCCAGTCTTCCAGTGGCTACGTGGCGAGGCTGACTACCCCGGCGCCTTCCGCTTCCAAGCCACTTTTGAGATGGACTATATTTGCCATCATGGTTGCACCTGATTCGAAGACGTGGGTCACGCCCGCTACTCGAAACCCAACGGCGTGAATTTTGATAAATTATTGGTCTTCCCCTCGTCGTCCGTGTTTTTGTCTCCAGTCTAGAGGCACGCCACCGCTTTGCTAATATTTAATACTCTTGTACATCAGTGATTATCGACAGTCGGTGCGGGGAGACAGACAGACGGACGGACTACGATGCAGCTGAAACAACAGTCCCCGGGCCATGTGCCCAAGTCTGAGGTCAAGCAGAACTCCGCCCTCGTCTCTGCTGCGGCCGAGCAGCGGGTTACCTTCCTGGCATGCATGCTCGGTGCCGTCGCTAGTATTGGAGGTTTCATGTTTGGATACGTGAGGTATGACGACTTTTGACCCCACATTTCGTGTCTACCATTTACTAACCCATCCCTTCCCAACAGCGGTCAGATATCGGGTTACTTTGACATGGGAGACTACGCGAGACGCTTCGGCGAGCTCGACACCTCGGGGAAATACGTATTTAGTGCTTCCCGTCAGGGGGCCATCGTCGGCCTGCTTCCTGCGGGGTCACTCTTCGGGTCCCTCATCGCCGGCAAGATTGCCGACACGATGGGTCGGCGCAAAGCTATTTCCGTCTCGGCCCTATTTAGCTGTATCGGCACTATTATTGAGATTTCGTCACGGCACAGCTGGGCCCAGTATGCCGTTGGTCGTTTGGTTACCGGTTTGGGTATTGGGTCTTTGTCGGTGGTCGTTCCCATGTACCAGTCTGAGTCGAGCCCGACCATTATTCGCGGTGTGCTCATCTCGTGCTACCAGCTTTTCATCACACTGGGTATCTGGACGGCCGAGATGGTCAACTATGGAACTCACACGTACCCCAACTCGGCATCGTGGCGCATTACTACGGGCATTTCGTTCCTCTGGGCGTTGTGTTTGGGCGGTGGAATGTTGTTCCTGCCGGAATCGCCAAGGTATGCCTACCGCAAGGACAGGAGAGAAGAAGCGCGCGATACAATTGCCAGGCTGGCGGGTGTAGATGTGAATGCCGCGTCGGTGGACGCGCAGCTTGAGGAGATTCGCGAGAAGTTGGAGGAGGAGAGACAGGGGGAGGATATCAAGTGGTATGAGATTTTTACAGGGCCGAGGATGTTCTATCGGACTATGATTGGTGTGCTATTACAAGTAAGTCTCTTGTTCCTCCCCTCTTTGCTTGTTTTTTTTTGGAGGGGAGCCGTGGGGGGCACAGATGCTGACACCCCCTGAATAGTCGGGACAACAGCTCACAGGCGCAAACTTTTTTTTCTATTACGGTACCACCATCTTCCGCGCCACGGGCCTCAGCGACAGTTACGTCACACAAATCATTCTCGGCTCTGTTAACGTCGCATGCACCTTTGCCGGACTCTGGGTCGTCAAGAACTGCGGCCGCCGCAACGCCCTCATGGCTGGCGCCTTCGCCATGATGGTTTGCTTCTTAGTCTACTCCTTCGTCGGCCATTTCGCCCTCGACAGAGCGAACCCGGCAAACTCTCCTGCCGCGGGAGCTGTGCTCATTACATTTTCGTGCTTGTTCATTGCCGCGTTTGCATCAACCTGGGGTCCCCTCGTGTGGACTGTCGTCGCGGAGCTCTACCCGGCCAAGTACCGCGCGCCAGCCATGGCGGTAGCCACGGCGAGTAACTGGTTTTGGAATTTTATGCTGAGCTTTTTTACGAGGTTTGTGACGGATGCGATTGACTATTTGTATGGGCTGGTGTTTGCGGGGTGCTGTGCTGCGTTGGTGTTGATTGTGTTTTTCTGGGTGGTGGAGAGCAAGGACAGGAGTTTGGAGGAGATTGATACCATGTATTTGCGGAGGGTGAATCCGAGGACGAGTGCGAGGTGGAGTGATGAAAAGGGGGAAAGGGAGAGTGGAAGCCAAGGGGAGAAAGTGGTTTGATAAATGGATAGCGTTGTTTTTGGTGTTTCTTGTTTCTTATGTTTTGATCTTGTTGGGCTGGCATGGGCTGGTCTGGCCTGGCTGATCTGACATGACCTTGTCTAAACGTCTGAACTGAGCAAGTTGGGTTGGGATGGGATGGAATGGGATAGCCGGGTAGCTGGTTTGTATGTCGAACGCAAAAAGATTCAGCGAGCATGCCTAGGTATTTATGGAAATCATCAACTTGGGTTTTCTCTTTTCGGAAGGTCGGGATCGTGAATGGGTGTTTTTGTTCTAGGGACATGTTAACCCCTTTTATCTCTCTCTCTCATCTCAGGGGTAGGTTGACCTGGGAAAATAACAATTCCTGCACGTTGGTATGGCTCATCTTATTTTCTTCAATGCCCCCCTTGTTGACTTGACTCTTTAGACGGGGTGTACCCTGTGGCAGGCGTTCGTGGGGGGTTTTTGAATGCTTAGCATAGTGTTCTGCGCAACTGGGTGGGTTGCAGTGTAGAGTGCGAGTCTTGGAAGATGATTTTTGACTCTCGCCACCTGGGATCCCAAGTCCCAAGTTGTTCTCGCACTGGAGCTCGGTGGGCTGGAGTTGTTGTACTGTGCCGAGTGGAGGGGAGTGGAGCCCCCACCGCCCCTATGACGTCCCCTCCCCACCAAACAACCACCAATCTTATCATCATCCGGGCCCATTCCATTTCCACTTTTCTCCATGCACCGCCCACTATCGAGTTTTTTTTTTCTTTTTCTTTACTCCTCGTCTTGGGAGATCTGCTCTGGGGCAAAACCCCGGTCGGTCCGGCCGGTCCCGGTTCCCGGGTTCTGCGTAAGTGGTGTGCGTGTGTGTGTGTGAAATTGGAAATCTCCTCCGTGATCTTTTTTTTCTCTGCTTGTCTGCTTGCCTAGCTTACCTTGCTTGCTTGCTTGGCTGGCGTGACGGGGTGATGAGCTGCTCTTGCTACCTAGGTAGGTAGGTCGGTCGTTGAGTTGAGAGGAGGGGATGGGGACTTGGAACTTTTGCCCCTCCTTAGCCTTATCTCTATAAAGATTTCATTTCGTCGATAGACCTACAGGCTCATGCCCCGTTGGGTTTTATCTCTTTCGTTTAATCTGCTTGGTTGTATGCATGCATGCATGCATCTTGGTAATCTGATTGAAGTTGATCTTGAACACCTACCTACCTGGGCAGGTCCCCTTTTCTGCACAACGACGTGGGGTCTTGGCGTTGGTTTTAACTATTCTAATAGACGCCGTGTTGTCCGCTGTTTCTCTTGGTTTGCTTTTCAAGGGAAGGAGGGCTTCTTTAAAGTTTCGAGGGTTTTTGGAAGGGCTTTTCCTCTCCCGTGTTCACTTATAGTCTAGTTGAGGAGGGTATCCTCTTGGGTGGACTCCACCTTGTTTTTTTTTTTTTAAATAGGTTTTTTTTATCTTCTTCTTCGACCTGTTCGCGAGGGATATCGAGATCTTGCCCACACCCCGCAACAACAAAGTTCCTTTTCCGGGTCGATCGACAAGTTTCTACGAGGTTTTCTCCCGAATAGCTGGTCTCGCGGGACCGTGTTGGGTTGACAAGAACCGAACGAGTCATTTTTTTCTTTTTCGAGGAGGCAACAGAAAGGCAGGAATGACCATCGACTTCAAGCGGCAGTTTGGCGCCGGCCCCGACCAGGACGCCTCGGATAAGGACGAGAAGTTCCTCGCGGCTCAGTCACGGCAGATATCACTGGAGAACACACTGACGGGCGTCCATGCCGACGATGGAAGCACAACGCAGCTGCAACGCGGCCTGTCGGGTCGACATCTCAATTTCATCGCCATCGGCGGCACCATCGGCACCGGTTTCTTTCTGGGAAGTGGTACGGCTCTGGCTAAGGCCGGACCAGTCGGGTGTTTGGTCTCCTATATCTTTGTTGGGACGATTCTGTGGTCGGTCATGGTGACCTTGGGCGAGATGGCAACATTTATCCCGACTGCAGGTGCTTTCTCGGCGTATGCAACACGGTTTGTTGACCCGTCATTGGGGTTTGCTATGGGCTGGCTGTACTGGTTTAGCTGTATGTTTTTTTCTCCCCCTCCTCGCCGAATGTGGCCCCCATATTCTAACATGGCCAAACAGGGGCTATCACATATGCCCTCTCCCTGACGGCTTCTGGCCTGATCATCCAGTTCTGGAATGAGAGTTTCAACATAGGTATCGTCATTACCATCTTCTGGGTTGTCTTTACCGCCATCAACTTTCTGCCCGTCCGCATCTACGGCGAATTAGAGATGTGGCTATCATCCCTCAAGGTCATCACCATCTTGGGCTTCATCATCTTTGGCATTTGCATGGCCGCCGGTGCTGGTGCCGAGGGCGTCATCGGTTTCCGCTATTGGAACGACCCTGGCCCGTTTGCCGAGTATATTTTGGAGGGTGCCACGGGCAAATTCGTCGGCTTTTGGGCTGTGCTGATTCAAGCCTCGTTCGCCTACCAAGGTGCCGAGCTCGTCGGTGTCGGCGCCGGCGAGGCCCGTGATCCCCGCAAGACGGTGCCCCGCGCCATTCGCACCACCTTTTGGGGCATCATGGTCCTCTTCGTCGTCTCCATCTTCCTCCTATCCATGCTCGTCCCCTCCGACGACCCGTCCCTCCTGACAGAAGCCTCCAACGCCTCAGCGTCCCCCCTCGTCATCGCCGCCATGCGCGGTGGCGTACGCGCCCTTCCCGACATCATCAACGCCGTACTCCTTACCGCCGTCCTATCCGCTGCCAACTCCAACGTCTACTCGGGAAGCCGCATCCTCGTTGCCCTCGCCGACGAGGGCCAAGCCCCATCCATCTTCCGCGTCACCGACAAGCATGGCACCCCCTACGTCGCCGTCGCCGTCACCTCCGTTTTTGGCCTCCTCGGCTTCCTCAACCTCTCCTCCGACGGCGGGAAGGTCTTCACTTGGTTTTTGAACATTTCGGGTGTGGCCGGCCTTATCACCTGGGCTACCACCTGTGGAGCATACCTGTGTTTCTCCCGAGCCATGCGCGCCCAGGACGTTTCGCGCCATGAACTGCCCTACCGTTCCCCATGGCAGCCGTGGACGGCGTGGTATGGATTGGTCATGAACGTGTTGGTCGCAATGACGCAGGGGTTCACGTGCTTTATGCCGTGGAACACGGCCGATTTCTTTGCGGCCTATGTAAGTCTAATGTTGTTTGTGGTGCTGTGGGCGGGTCACAAGGTGGCGACGAGGTCGAGCTTGGTGGATGCTAGGGAGGCAGATTTGGTGAGGGGGAGATTGAGTTTTTGAGGTTGAGAGCTGGGGGGTTTGTAGTTATCGGTTTGTATTGCTTGTGTAAATATATTGGGTTGTTGCTTTTTGTGTAGATGGGAGTTGGATACTGTGTTTTTCTGGTCTGGTTCTGTGCACCGTCGATCCTTGTCGGGTTTTATCATGTCCTCCTGCATTTGTTGCATGCCTAGGTACCTTACCTATAGGTGGCGCAGATCCAACTTCGTGCTATCGCAAAGGTGTCAACACCATGGATATCACGGACAATATCGTATGAGCGAGTCTGTGTAGAGAGGACGATTGGGATTTGCTACATCCAGTATTGCCTCGAGCAGGCCTAACTTCTTCGCTGGGACTATCCGCCCACACTTCTTCTCCAACTTCTTCTGGCCAGAAATTTAAGGGGCGGAGAAATTCGATCACCAATCCCCCCCACGGGTACCACTGTTGGTCATGGGAAAAGAACAGATGCAGCGGTTGAAGCATGGGGAAAAACTGATTCGGTCATTGCGCACGAGGTCCAAGGACCTGCTCGCTTGATGGTAAACAGAGAGAGACAGGGGTGCCTGCCTCAAATAGAGAACATGGTGCCCAAGATAACAAAAAAGAACCAGCGATGAAATACTCGAGATAACAAGAAATACCCAGCTGCGTAGAGAGAGAGAGAGGGAGGGGAGACACGATGGTGATAGAGCACAGAGAGATCACAAAACCATCTGCCAAGTGATCTTCCGGCCCCTCATCATGGCCAAAACGCCCACCGGTAAAAATTGCTTATCCACGAGACTCAGTCCTCCAAAATCCTCCAGCAGTTCCTCCGAATATAGCTGCAAGAACCACTTCTTCTCCGCATCCAGCACCGCAGCCGCGCCGTCCAGCTCGCCGAGCGAGCTCTCCACCTCCTTGCTGAGCGCCACTTCCTTGATTTCAGGCGTCGAGATGAGCTCCTTGTAAATGTCACGATACTCGGCGCCATGCCTTTCGCGCTTGCGCGTGTATTCATCCAGGGACATGAAGATTTCAGCCTCATCCGACTTGATGCCCAGGGAGTCAGAATCGTCGTCGTCTAGGTCTGGGAAGATGCTGCGGAGGCGACGGCGAAGGACGGATTCCCCCGTGGCTTCGAAAGCCTTTTTGTCGGCAATGTAGCGGTCGCGTTCGGTGCGGAGGAGGCGGTCGATGATCTCCTCGGGAGACTTGTCGATGCTGTCGCGGATGAGGAAGAGGTTGACGAACGGGTTGCGGAGACCGAGACCACCGAGGTTCTCGGGCAGAAAGACGAAGGCGTCGGGCAGGTCGGAGACTTGGAAGCGCGTTTGAATCATGCTCTTAACTGTTGTGGTAGGGGTTAGTTACATATCATTACTGATGTGGGGGAGCCCAAAACTGACGGTGTGCGACCACGCTACCCTTGCCGCCATTTGGGAACAGCGTCTGCAGTATCTTGGTGTACGTGTCCAATACCTCATCGACGTGTTTCCGCCCAAAGCAAAAGGCCGGCTCGCCAAATGTGTGGCTGAAAAAGCGGCCGATACACGAATTCCACGTCTGGACCCACGAAAGCACACTCTTGCAGTTGTTGAGTTGACGCTCGAGCTGGTCCAGATGAGCCTTAACCATGCGTTTGTCAATCGCCCATGATCCGGTCTCGGGGTCAAGCTGCAGGAAGCCAATGGTGACGTTGCCCTTTGGAAGTGCCTCTGCGATCTTGGCATCCTTCTTATCTCGCCCGGGGATGTAGACAGACCCCGTCTTATTCCGGTTGAAGTCCAAGCCGAAAACTTTGGCAAAATCTTGCATGCAAGCCCACGCTTGGGCGCTTCGCTGGGGCTCCCCGAGCAGCCAGATATCATCGTGGAGGCGATACAAGAGAAGTCCCGTCTGGCGGTTGACGGCGAGATCCATAAAGAAGAGAACAAGCTCTCCTGTAAACTTCTCCGAGGCATGCGCCATCGGTACGCCCCGCTTGCGGATCCGAGGGCCAAGTTGCGGGCGGCTGTCCGAGGCAGCGTCGAGGTTCAACGGCGCCTCGAGGTACTTGCGGAAGAAGTTGATCCAGTCCTTACCGAAGCCAACATACTCGAGAACGCTAAAGATGGTGCTGTGAGGCAGGCCTGTCGCGTACCACTGGAGGTCAGTCTGGACGAGGACCACGCCGTTGCCAGCATCATCCTCTCGGTTGTCAAATGTCTTGCCGCGGAGACGATGGACAAGCAATTCAGTCGTGAGCTGACGCAAGAGCTTCTGCTTAATGCCGGACCGCTTTTGAGGTGGCTTGATATCCTTGACAGACGAAACATCACTATCGTCGTCACCGTCGTAATTGTGGTCGCCGTCAAAAAGGGACGACTCGGTGCTGGGAAGTTGTGAGAGGAAAAAGGTGTCAAAGTAGGCACTCGTACGTTCCTGCTCTAGACAGTTGCCCTGGTAGTAATACTTGTTGAGGTAATACTGGCGCCGGTCCTTGTCCGTCTGCGTCAAGGCTTGATCGTCGAGGTCGCGAGAACAGACCTCCGTCATGAAGCTCTTCAGCGCTGGCTTGATCATGTTGCAAAGCTTGATGCCAATGTACTGGACAAATATCATCTGCAGGATATCGTCGTCGGCCCAGATACGGTACTTCCCGTTCAAGCCTGCCCTGGGCATCACACGAATACCATCTTTCCCTGCATCCCAATGCCATTGTTTCAGATCTGAATACCTCATGTTCAGAACATCAGCAATCTCTGACTTGGCCACTTCGTTCTCGAGGAAATCGCGCAAGATGGCCTGCTTTTCGTCACTGAGGATATCCTCGGTCAACAAGCCCTTGATGCAACTGGTCAGAGACTCCTCGTTGAAGGGAGCAACCTCAGCCATAAGCTTCTTGCTAGCCTCGGAAATGTCCTTGCGGAGCTTTTCCAGTTCCTTCCGGCTCTCCTCGTCAGTGAAGAGATTATCAAGGAACTTGCGAATCTCGGCGTCGCTCGTCTCCAGCGGCTCAAACACAACCGACTCGAACTTGTCGACTAGCTCGCTGAGACGTTGGCGCTGACGCTCCACAACAATTTCAAAGGCGTCATCATTGTCTTCGACGGGGAGGTTTTCCAGAGGGTCAGACGTGGGCTGATCCATCCACTCGGTCAGTAGCCGTGAGTATAGATGAGCCATGTCGAGTTTGCGACTCTGGATGTCGAGCTTGCCGCGCAGCTGCTCGTCGAAGCTGGCAAGCTTGGAAACGGGAATTGAAGCATCATAACGGGACTGGGTCAGCCAGCGCTCAATGTTGGCGAGAGAGCGGTCCTTGGAAGCTCCGGGATAGAGCTCTTTGAAAGCCTCGAGGAGACAAGCCAAACGGTCGCGTTGGTCTCCGGCAGCCTTAGCCTTGTCAAGGAAGTCGCGCTTGCGAGTTTCATACGAGGTGCGGCGGGACTCGAGTTCGCGGATCTTTGTAAGGGTGATGCTCTGCAGTGTTTTGGACAGGACCGAAGTGGGAGAAGCCATGTTGAACAGCGGGGATGAACGACGATATAGATCAAGCGACACCACGTGAGTCTTGAATGACTGATTCTTGTAGAGACAGAGAGCTGAGAGGACTTTAAACCCAAAAGACCGGATTGAAGAGCTGAGAGAGACTGTTGGGGAAACGTCAACTTTTGGTCTGAAATCATGGTTGGTTTAAATCCAACTGAAGCTGGAGGTGCCAAGACAAGCCACGCCAGGCAGCATGGCCCGTGAGAACCTCAGGGGAGTATAAAGTGTATGTTTCTGAGTCACAAAGCTGTGAAGTATGGACATGACTGGACCCGACGCCCTTGGTGCCTGCGTCTGATGCATCCGAAATCAGGGGCTGAGAAGGGGTTGAGCTTCATTGGAGGCATCAGCGCGAGCACAACAGCGCGATGCGGGGAAACCTGAGCTTCTGAGAGCTCCAGGGTGACGCGAAATGCCTTTGTCAGATGGCGCTGTCGCCGTCAGGCAAGCATTGGGCATCAGCCGTATG
>Ga0247760_1000722_pt1 | contig 34725 bp, 21 predicted proteins | sample UWRJL171409R4_FD_179936 | JGI IMG/M metagenome (GOLD analysis project Ga0247760, IMG submission 179936) | Plant litter microbial communities from Arlington Agricultural Research Station in Wisconsin, United States - UWRJ-L171-409R-4 | ecosystem: Environmental > Terrestrial > Plant litter >... | reverse complement strand
AGTGGGGGGTGTTGGTGGGGGGGTATTTGGTTGTTATGGGGGTTTTGGCGGGGGTGGTTTGATAGGTGCTTATCTAGGTACTTATGGTGGTATGGTGATACTGGGGAGATGGGAAAGAGGGATTGGATATGGAGAAGAGGATGTTTTCGTTTGTACTTTTAATGTTTGATACTGAGTGGGTGTTTGGTGCTGTGGGTTGGGACTGGGGTTGGGACTGGGATTGCATGGAATTGGGATTGAGGTTAGGATTAGGATATCGGGCATTAGCATACACGATGGGAATGAATTATGAATATGGAGCGCGATGTTGAAGTTATTGGAACCGGGATGAAATTGCTCGTGTGAGATTCCCTGGGCTTGTCAGACTCACTACGTGCAGTTTCATTACTACTAATTCACTCTGTGCCCTACCGGAGTGGATGGTTGATAGCTAACTAGCAGTATGACTCTATCTAGGCACATGAACCTTCCTTTGTCGTTCGCAGTCCTTAGCTGGGGCGAGCTGGGGCTGATTTGCCCAAGATTTCTCTGATTCTTCTCTGAGATAGGTCGACCTAATATCAGTACTTTCATTCCGTTTTCCTTGCACCACAGAATTTCAATCCCGAAAACGATGGTTATAGCCACTCCGCGTGGAGGAGGCAGCACGCTCACAACTCCGACGCCACGCAGCGGCTGAACGTCTTCTCCCATCCAAGTAGACTCGGCGCAGTTTGAGTAGGAGCAATTGGTCAAAGGTTCCTGTCTGCACCTGACCGCTTAGTCTGACTTGTCCGATTTTGCCCATCGGACACGAACAAAACCTGCTTCTCCGCCGCTTCCTCTCTGTTCTCCAATGCAGTCCACCCAAACACCAGCATCATCCAGCAACATCCAACAACAGCGCATCATGAAATTCACTATCACTGGCCACCGAAGGGAAGGTCGAGTCGCTCGTCTCCAAGGTCGTGACGTTGAGAAAAGAGGAAGAGTGCCTCGCAGCACTACCCGGCGACGAAGATGGCACAGCAAATCGGAATAAACGGAGAGACGCTCTCCAGACTGGCATCGCCCTCCGACGCCAGGCCATCAACAAAGAATTCGACCAAGTCTTGGAGCAGACGACGTCGGGCCTGTCAAAGGAGAAGCAGAACCAGTGCAAGGGGGCTCTGCTCTCTCGGGCGTTGGCTGCATTGGTCGGCGGGTTGGCGGTGGTCGTGCCGATGTTGATCATGGTGTTGCATCCAACCAAGGCGACTGCTATTTGGACTTCGTCGTGTTTTGTGGTGGTTGTGGCCATTTGCTTGGCATTCCTCATGACTGATTCACAGCCCAAGGATGTCGTGGCTTGTACTGCTGCGTATGCGGCTGTGCTCATCGTTTTTGTAGGTGCGGCGATGGGACCGGACACTTACCAAGGGTGAAGTTATACAGCTCTCCCTTCTCAAAGTAGTAGATGTAATAGAATTGGGCTGTGGGGGAGAGGGAGTTGGTTTTTTATTTTCTTTTAAAGTTTTATGCAAAATCAAGACATTTTAAATAGACCTTGAGACTAAACTCTCCGGCTTTGGCCTGCGATGGGCATCTAGTCAGCGGGGAGGTGGTATAGAGCCCCTGAACTCCTTTCTGACGCCGGGACAGGGACTGAGCCGAGCCTGAGCCAGAGTGAGCAATGTCACATGCAAGAGGTACCTACGTAAAGGAGATTTTGCGTGCCCAGATTCGTCTCAAATTATATCCAATTTCTCTATGTGATTCTACCAATCTACCTCTCCAAAAGCCATTGTAAATGCTCAAACACCCCAACTCCAGCGCCCACCATGCATCTTAGAACTAGTACTGTGCACCTTGTATCCTATCCAACACCCATATCTCTCATAAATCCTATCCCCGACTCCATATTTCAACAACCCATCCACCACTCCTCTAAAACCTTCACACTCCAGCCCCCCTAAGCCATTACAACATCCCCCTCCTCAAACTCCAACCTCCCCCTCTTCATTCCCAGCGCCGCCACAATCATGATCACTCCCGACGACAGCACCAGCGCAAACGATCTCTGCATCGCACTCACAATGGCGCCAATCGCCTTCTCCCTCAACTCCCCACTCAGCGTCTGGAACACGGCACTCTGCGCGCCCGCCGTAACACTCACAATCTCCTCAGCCGAGAATCCTTGCCCTCCGAGCGCTGCAGTCAGGTTCGCCAGGGCATACGACTGGAAGACCTGCCCGCTGATGACCAGGACGACGGTGCTGCCGCCGATCTGCCCCAAGTTCTGGAGGGAGATGCCATTGCCGATGTCATGTGGGGAGACGGTCAAGGTAGCGATGGCGTAGCCGAGCTGGATGGTAAGGCCGGTGCCGATGGCGACGACGACGGTCAGGCCGTAGATGGTCGCCTCTGGTGTGGCGGGGTCAAGGTAGACAACCAGGAGGGCGCCGCCGAGGGTAATGAGGATGCCGGCGACGAGGTAGATGGGCATGTAGGCGCGGATGGTGGAGAGCAGTTTACCGGCGGTGACGTTGGTGACGACGGCGATGATGATGAAGGGGAGGAGACGGATGGCGGCCTGGATGGGGCCGTCTGAGTGCACGAATTGGAAATAGATGGGGATGTAGTAGACGGTTACGAAGAGAGAGGCGGTGGAGGCACCGGTGGTGATGACGAGGAGGATTTGGGTGCGGCTGAGGAGGAGGTGGCCGGGGACGGCGCGGGTGAGCTTGGTGGTGAGGATGGTGAAGTATTGTTGGAGGCCGGAGGCGATAAGCAGGAGGCCGAAGACGACAATGAGGGCGATGGATCGGCCGTCGCTCCAGGAGTAGATGACGCCGGCGAAGGAGAAGGCGACAGTGAACAGCGCCCAGGTTGCGGCGACGAGGGTCAGGCCGAGGAGGTCAAGGTTGGCGAGGCGCTCCCGGATCGACTTACCCTGGATGGGGTGGATTGCGGGCAGGAAGAAGACGAAGACGGGCGCAACGGCGGCGCCGATGACGAGGTTAATGTAGAAGGCCCAACGCCAGGTTGCGCCAGACTCGGCGAACGCGCCACCGATGATGGGTCCGAGAACGGCTCCAACACCCCAGAAGAAACCAATCAGCGAGATATACAGACCGCGTTCTTTAGGCAGCGTCAGGTAGCTGAAGTAGTTCAGGGCGCCGAGATAGATTCCTGAGCCACCAGCGCCAGCGAGGACGCGGCCGACGATGAGGGCGTTCATGTTGGGTGCGGCACCGCATATCACGGATCCAACCTCGAATAGAGCCACGCCCGAGATAAAGACCCACTTCATGTTGAAGTTGTTGAGCAGGTTGCCGACGAGGAGGATCACAGCGACGGAGCCGAGCGGAAAGCCAGAGCCAATCCAGGCCAACTGCTCGATGTGACCGAACTCTTCAACGACAGGACCTTGGACATCGGCGGCGATGGTGGTGTCGAGGCCGTAGAGGAAGGCTGTCACGTAGAGGGAAATGCAGACGAGGATCCACCTGAAGCCTTGGATTGATCTAGTGCCCGTCTCGCTGCCGGAGTGTAGTGTTTCGGACGATCGCCTCGGACTTTGATCGGAAGCCTTCTCGGGGTCTGAGCCTTCAACCGGCTTTTCTATTGTCGGCGCAACGCTCATCGCAGGAGTTGTGGCGCCGCTCATGTCTGATGGGTATGGTGTCCCTGCCGCAGCAGCAGGAGCGAGCTGGTTTGAAGAGGCCATTTCTGCGGCACCTGGGAGTATGTGTGTCCAAGGAGCTTGGTACCAGTCTTGAAGATCCAAGACGGTAGGAATTCGCAAAGAGGCTGAACTCGAAACTCGGTGACAGGGCCAATGATCGTTGGATTGGCTTTGCACTTTGCAGTGTTGCTGTTTCAAGGCGATGATGTTGTCGTTGGTTCTCCATTTTGAACTCTTGCCTTGGGGCACGAACGACTGTATTTGTAGGCTCAATCAATGTTGGTGGTTTGGAGTTCGTAGGGCTTCGGTGAGAAGGCCAGAGCTGGATTACAAATTGCTTCATTCGTCAGGCACAAAATTCGAAGGTAAGTTTTTGCGACAGGCCGCTCTTTCCAAGGCTTGGCGAGGCGGTGGGTGAGTATCGTGCATACAGCAAATTTGCGTCATGAACTGTTAGAGGATCGAGTGGACCTGTTTGTCCGCCTTAGCAGTTTGACTGCAAATCTGATAGCGTGAGTGTTAGTATGACGTGTGCTGACAAAATTTGGCTGATTTGAAATCCGACCCCACACTAGTCACCGATAAGCTCTTATCGGTCGATCATCGATTACTGAACCATCCAAGCAATGAAGGTGAAACAGTCACTGGCATCCAAACTTCGACTTCCCCAATGTTCTCATCGTCAGGTACAGGGGCTGTATGGAATCGCGCCCCTGACAAAGCTCCATTTCATAATCAGAACTTTCCACAGCAGGCACCCGGCAGCCAACGGCAATCGTGACCACACTTGGACTCCCTGCCAGTTTTCTTTGCTTGTAATCAAGGAGGATTTCTTCAGAATCTAGACCCGAAGAAATCGCTGGATTTCGAACAACGTCTGTGCTGTTATCCGAACTCCATCGGATCTGTCACCTCACGTGATCCTACACATCACCAACTCTTCCAACTTCACCCCATTCAAAGCCCACCTGGATCCAGCTAATTGAAGCCTAGGTGAGCATGTTAGTTGCAGAGGGTGGAAATTCTAGCGTGGGGGGATTCTCGCCCTAACAATCCTCCACGTTGCGACTTCAACGGCCCCAATTCGCCAATCATTGGCCAAGCTTCAGGGTCCAACCAACAAGCTCCAAGCTCCAGGCTCACATCTTGGCATCCAGAGCGCCGGCCCACGTGCATCAACATCCATCGATGATTCTTCCAAACCGCTCCCACAAGCTTCCCACAGGCCTTGGACGCTGAATACAAATATCGGCCAAGCCCATGCTGCATGGTCTATCGAAGCTCCTGACCCCATTTCGAGGCCCATTTCGAGGGCTAAGCTTTCCAGCATTCCGGATTCACCTCCTTCATATCCCGCTGATAATGTCTTAGCTCTTGGCTTGCCATCCTGCTTTCGCATGATTGGGTGTCTCCGCCCAGTGGTAAGAGACCAGGCGGTAGTGTGAGCCATGTTGGGACGAACGTCGCGCTCTCGGTGACCCTCTTTGGCATGACTTGCCGTCTTATCCGAGGCTACTCGACTCCCAAGAACCAGAGCGGCCGGTTTAGCAACTTTCCGAATAAGTGGGATGGTTGCCGTGCGATAGCTGTGATAGCTTTTGCGGGGCGCGCCTGCCGCCCGTGATTCACACTGTGATTAGCGGTCAAGTGCCCGAGGTGGAAGGTGCATTCCTTGGAAGTTCCAATGGGTCCGAATCTTCCACCCAGTGGAGGGAGAATCCAAGGCAGGACCGCAATGGGAGGTGCCTTCCCGGTGTTGTTTGCTAACACTGGCAAGAGAACATGCCCACGTGCGTGGGGTTTCAGCTTGGCGATGCCGAAGTTGATGGGATTGATGCTCGCGCCGAGCTGTCGCGCTCATGCTGCCGAGTCGTGCTGTAGTATTGTTAAATATGGCGTTGGCCGTGTTCTTTGATGGTTGCTTTTGCTCTCTCCATATCTGCTGCCACCCACCGAAGTGCTCTCCAAGAGAACGCCACCTCAGCAGTCGTCGAGATGCCTCTCCATCAGTTCGACTACCTCTTTGCCATTGGCACCATCTTCGCGGGCCTTGATGCCTGGAACATTGGTGCCAACGATGTCGCCAACTCGTGGGCAACCTCGGTCGGTTCCCAGTCCGTCACGTACCTCCAAGCCATGGTCCTGGGCTCCATCATGGAGTTCGGCGGTGCCCTCGGCGTCGGTGCCCGCGTTGCCGATACCATCCGCACCAAGGTCATCAACACCGTCCTGTTCAAGACCGATCCCGGCTTGTTGATGCTGGGCATGGTCTGCGCCGTCACTGCCTCATCCATCTACCTCACAATCGCTACCCGCGTCGGTCTCCCTGTATCCACAACCCACTCCATCATGGGTGGCGTCATTGGCATGGGCGTTGCTTCTGTTGGCGCCAACGGTACGCCTCTCCTTCTGGCTGTTCCAGCCATTCGCTAACAATACTCAGGCGTCCAGTGGGTCGGATCTGGTTCTGGCACCGCTGCCATCAACTCCGGTGTTGTCCAAGTATTCCTCGCGTGGATCATCGCACCAGGACTCTCCGGAGCCTTCGGCGCCATCATCTTCCTGATCACCAAATTCGGCGTCATGCTCCGCACGAACCCCGTCTGGAAGGCCTTCTTCCTCGTCCCCGTGTACTTCGGCATCACCGCCTGCCTCCTCACCATGCTTCTCCTGTGGAAGGGCGGTGCATACACCATCACACTGTCGGAGCCCGAGATCGCCGGAACCATTGTCGGCGTGGGCGCGGCCTGGGCGCTGGTCATCGCCATCTTCCTCCTCCCGTGGCTCTACCGTGTTGTCATCCGCGAAGACTGGCCCCTTCGCTGGTGGCACATCCCCCTCGGCCCTCTCCTGCTGCGCCGCGGAGATCCGCCTCCGATGCCGGCGGACTATGCTCTCAAGGACTACTACGCCGGACACTTGACGAAGGAGGAGCTCGATGCCCGCCGCGCCGCTGCCCGTGGCGACGTGGAAGTCACTGGTGGTGCCGAAACGACGGGCGAGAACGGCGAGAAGAAGATCGCCTCTGATACCTCCGAGGCCGATGACTCCCCTCCCAAGGCGCCCGTCAAGAAGCTCGTCGGCCCCAAGCCCGAAGGTGCCTGGTACACGGGCCCTGTCTTCTTCTGGTATGTCAAGTGGGCGGTGCTCCGCGGTGTCGACCAGGACGTCGTCAACATGCAGAACCGCAAGTCCGTCATGTCCAGCGATGTCGAGGAACTGCACGCGCACGCCGCCCACTACGACAACAAGGCCGAGTACATGTACAGCTTCCTGCAGGTCATGACCGCAGCGACTGCATCCTTCACCCACGGCGCCAACGACATCTCCAACGCCATCGGCCCCTACGCAACTGTCTTCCAGATCTGGCAGGATGGGAAGATCCCCGACAAGGACAAGTCGGAGGTGCCGCTGTGGATCCTGGCTTTCGGCGGTGCCTGCTTGGTCATTGGTCTTTGGACATATGGGTATAACATCATGAAGAACTTGGGTAACCGCATCACTCTGCACTCGCCTTCGCGTGGCTTCTCGATGGAGTTGGGCTCGGCTATTACTGTTATTCTTGCGACTCGTCTTAGTAAGTTCTTCCGTTGGCAGATTTAGTGACCATGAGCTAACATACCCACCCTTCCAGAGCTTCCCATCTCCACCACGCAGTGCATCACGGGCGCTACCGTCGGTGTGGGTCTCTGCTCAGGCACGTGGCGCACTATCAACTGGCGGATGGTTTTGTGGATCTACCTCGGCTGGTTCATCACCCTGCCTGTGACCGGCATCATCTCCGGATGCCTCATGGGCATCATCATCAACGCTCCTCGCTGGGGCTACACTGGCTAGATTTTGGTGTGCTGGAATAATTTGGATGAGAATTCCATTCCATCCATGGCATGCGGGGCCTGGGTGGTGTAAGGGGAGTAGCTTTCTTTTTATACCTGCTGTGATACCAAGGGCGAGGGCAGAAGTTTTGGATATTAGGAGGTAGCTATGGGTTTAATTTGACGTCCACTCTCATCCGGCCGAATTTGTTGAGTAGGTGAGCTTGTTTCAGTAGGTGGTGTTAGTCAGGTGCTTGGTACTGGTATCTGATGTCCACAAGTCAGTCTCATCGCCGTTGGCTTTGATTCTGATTCGAAGGCCCAGTTTGTGCAACGCAGGGCTAGGACGGAATTCAACGCTTTGCCTCGGCTTTTCACAGGGCATGGGTGGTACACAATGCGCCCTTTCGTTGTGTCAACCCCGTGGATATCTGGGCCAGCTTAAATACCTGCCCAGTAAATACTACCCGCTTACCTACCATCTACTTTCAGCGACGGAGCGCGTGGTGCCCAGACCACGGTACTACTATCTAGGTACGCAGTAACGACCGTGTATAGAATCTCTAAATCTAAATATTTACCAACCGACCCCTGACCCGTGGCTATACTATGATATACGATGCGACTCATAATGCATAATTCATGATCTATGAACTTCGAGCTCCCAGAACCCAGCCAAAAGTCGACCTCTTCCTCTTCCACTCCCATCCTTCCTCAGCTTCACCACCCCATGGCTACCACTTCCAGGCGCGGCACACCTAAGGGGTGGCTGGATTTGCATGCGCCTGCTCTTTGTCCTTCTCCTCTGAGTCTACGTCCATGCTCTCATTCTTATTCAACTCCTCACTCTTTGTCTCCTGGCCTGTCAGCTCCCCGGCGGTCTGCTGGTGAGCTTGGGTCGCGGCTGATGGGCAGTACATCGGGGGAGGAGTCCCAGTATTCGACGTCGGCACGAACTGCTCGTTCGGTTGAAGCGGGGAGGTATGGATTGGAGTGAATCCCCGGCCGTAATGGGGCAGTGTGCGGTGAGACTGGGACTGAGCGGTGTTAGATACATGGAAGCTGATATACTGGAAGAGGGATGTCAGTTTGGGATGGGTAAGGTAGGTAGGTAGGTAGGTATTGGATGTGGTGGTGGTTGGTGTATCTCACTGTCTGGTCGTCGCGGTAGTAGCCAATGATCCGCGGCTCACAGGTGTGGTGGCCCTTAGGGGTTGAAGACGGGGAGGGGGCGGTGCTGGAGACGATGGCGGGTTTGCCGCCTTGGTTCTCGGGTTTCACCGGCGTGCTGTCGCCCTCATCTTCGGCATCACTATCACTATCATCCTGATGCTCCAGCTCTTTGTCGACCTTCATTTCCAGTCGAAACGCGGCTTCCTCCACATCGGCAAGCATGTCCTCGAGGACGTCGGTTTTATCATTGATTCGTGATATGCTCTGAAGGATGAGGCTTTGCTTCGCTTGGAGCTGATTTCGGAGGTTGAGGTTTTGTTGCTCGAGGTAGGCAATGCGGGTGAAAAGTGCGTTTTCCACCTGGCGGAACATTTTCATAGTTTTGTTGCATTCTGAAAGCTGGGTCATCAGTGCCTTGTACTGGGCGATGGTGATAGGGCCGCCCTCGCCCCAAGCGGCCGTGGTCTCTGCTGCTCCGCTCATGTTGCGTCGTCTGCGCTCGGTTGCGGCTTTAAGAAAATCAACGGCGGATTTGCGGATAGTGGAGGGATTTGATGGCTCAAGGGTAGATTTGGCGTCTTCGTCAGGGGTTGTGCTGCAAGGCAGGTCGTTCATGTTGCGGGGGGGGATGCCTTGCTCTATCTAGAGATCGACGAAGGGTGCGTGCGATGGGAGAGGGAAGTGGACACCGTCGAGGACCTGCTCGTGCCTTATATGTGTTTTTAGAGATGGGCCACCAGACATTCACCGACTTCATTCGGGTCACCTCCGCTGCTAACCAGTGGATGAGATATAGGAAAATAAGCGCCGTTTGCCCTAAGAGAATTCACCTTGACGTGAATATAAAAACCGCAAATCACGCATTCCTTGTTTAATCGAAACTCTGAAACTTTAGACATAAACACTGGTATCGTTGGGTGGCGATTTTTAGGCGGCGTGTGCGTGTTCGTTTGCGCTGCTCTGCCCCTGAAACTGAGACTCTGACGATGTCCGGCGATATCGGTTGAGAGAAAGTCGGGTGAGGACGTCCTTAATAATAAAAACATAACTATCCGCTGATGCAAGCGGTTTCGGATGCAACCACCTGCTACGCGATGTTCACGATGTGGTGCCGGCTGGTTGTTCTCTCCGTTTGACAGCGGCTGACACCGGCATCACGATGTCTGTCCGCGGGCTTGGGTGATAATCAGATTGATAACTAGGAATTGACGAACTTACCACTCGAGCATCTGCATCTGAGCTCTAATCAAGCTTTGCATACGTCCCGGGCCACATATGTCTAATTCCCACGAGGCTCAATTCGCATGCAGGGAATTCCCCACAATCTAGATACGAATGTGAGTGAATCTTATTTCCTCCTGGGACTACCTGCTGGGAAGGGGGCAATCGCAGCTTCCAACGGGGTGTTGCGAGGACTCCAAGTTCAGACCCGAACCACCGAACTAGGTTTTAACCTGGAAATTTACTCACTCCAGCATCAAGGGTTGGGATGACCACTCCCGACCCATGGCACCGGACTCCGGGATTCCGTGCCTTCAGTTCCAACATGCCTGCCCTGGCACCAGCACTTTGAACCCCTCCAGTGAAGCTCAACATATCGAACAATCGGGCGTGTGGCTCAGTTGGTAGAGCGTCCGCTTAGCATACCTGGAATTCCTATTCCTACTGTATGCGGAAGGTCCTGGGTTCAATTCCCAGCTCGTCCACTCCTATTTTGCTATTTGGCTCACAACCACATTTTTCTGATGGTGGCAGAAATGTGCTGCTAAATAATATTATTTTTTGGCGTTTGTGGGGTTGCCGCCCTGGTGGAGCATGCCGCCGCGGAAGTGGCCCGGGTGGACCGTGCTCTCTCTGCACGGAGCTGCTAACGTATTCGGTGGGCCCTGACAACAAGACAGACCAATTCCAGTCGTCCGCAGCAGCTCAGGGAAATTTCCCTTCCTCGACGGTTTGTTTTCACTAGCAATTTTTTGTTAGGGAGAACGCTTCGGACGGAGCCAGACAGGCTCGTGGTCAATTGTTTTTATCTGACCAGCTATTCATATCCCTCAGAGACCCGGCCGAGGCGCTCGTGAGGTGTACATTTTCTTCGTCTTCCCTTGGGATCAAGTTCAAGTGCAAGTCCAAGTCTCCACCCATCCTTTCTAGTGGCCGCGCATCCCGCAGCAGCGCCCGACGCTTCCAGCTGCAGACAATTCAACAGCCGCGTCTTTCCATTCGCCTCCCCATCCGAAAGCCATTCATGCCCAATCCAGAATGCCACCGCACCGCAGCCCATCTATCCGTCGTCCAAAGCATCAGTCATCTCACATGGCAGCAATAATGCCGAATTTACTGCGAGGACCCGCCCGAGATGGTGATGACCTGGCCTGTCGCGGCTGTCAGTAAATGGAATGGGGTTTGTCTGCGGGGAAGTGGGAGGGGTGGGGTAGTTACCGTTGACCCAGCCACCGTCCTCGCTGGAGAGGAAGGCAACAACACGGGCGACGTCCTCGGGCAGCGCGCAGCGGCCGAGCGGGCAGTGCTGGGCCATGAGGGTCTCGATCTTCTCGGCGGGCCACTCGGGGGTGCCGCCGGGGATGTAGTGCCAGGCGTTCTGGGTGAACATGTCGCTCTTGATGCCGCCGGGCGCGACGCCGTTGACGGTGATGCCCTTGACGCCAAAGTCGGTGGCAAAGGCCTTGACCATGCCGATGACGGCCATCTTGGACGCGTTGTACAGCGCGTGGTTCTTGACGCCCAGCAGGCCGGCGGCGATGCTGGTCATGAGGATGAGGCGCCCGTTCTGCTCGAGGTTCTTGAAGGCCGCCTGGCCGACGAAAAACTGCGCGCGCGCGTTGAGGTTGAAGACGTGGTCGTACTTCTCCTCGGTCACCTCCTCGGTCTTGTCCCACGACTCGGTGCCGCTGTTGGACATAACGATGTCGATCTTGCCAAAGTGCGCCTTGGACTCGGCGAACAGCCGGTTGATCTCCGACACCTTGCTGACGTCGGCCTGGATGGCAATGGCCTTGGCGCCGTTGCCGTACGACTCGATCTCCTTGACGACCTCCTGCGCCGGGCCCTCGGACGACACGTAGTTGACGACGACGGATGCGCCACGCTTGGCCAGCTCGAGCGCAACACCCTTACCGATTCCGCGGCCGGCGCCCGTGATGAGCGCGACCTTGCCCTCGAGGCTGGCGGTGGGGACGGCGAGAACCATTTTGGAGATTGGCGGGGTTGCGGGGTGCGGTTTTTGGGTGTGTAAGTTTGGGGGGAGACGCTAAAACGGGCTGGCGGGCTGAGCAGACAACAAAATATCACTGGGAATGAGGGGGAAGAGAGGGAGAGCAGGACAGCAGCAGCAGGGACGACGGGCACGCAGACGTTCTTTTATTTCAACGGCCTCGCTCGCTGCACGCAAGCTAGCCCGACTAGCCAGGGGCTGGGGGCAGGATAAATCGAGAGACGGAGTTGCACCAGCGCGGGACTCCGTACCCCACCTCCTTCTCGACAGCGCCCAGGCTGCCCAGCGCGCTCCCATTTCGGAGTGGGGCGGGGAATCACCGCCGACGGGATCTCCCCGATTCAGAGTCCGGCAGCCGACGGACTCTGGACCTGCAGTTGTCTGAACGACAGCCGAGTCGCGAAGCGCGACCGATAGCACCGGACGCTGAATCGAGCGCGCCCATCGCACTCATGAAGCGACTCGGATTCCCGACGTTCGTCTAGGCGGTCTTACGATAGTTGCGCGCGAAGTCTCGGGCTTACACGCACGGCACGCTATGCGCAACGCAGCCCAACCCCTCATCTTCACCGCCCAAATTTACGAGTGTGTGTGTGTGTGTATTTGTTGAGGAGGGGCGGGGGATTCGATAAATAGAGGGGCTTGTTCCGAATGGCGTTGCTGGGCTGCCCCCCGCACCCTTCATTGGGCGTTGGTGAGGGGGAGCTGTGGCCGTCCTGCACGCCCCTCATGAGCTGAGAGGAGATAATGCAGGCACCTTGAACTGGCTTGCGGTTTGCGGTAGCTAAGATCAGGGGTCTGGATGCGTGGGCTGCCACCCAACCTCCTGGGTCGTTGCTGTCCAAGGGGCTCCACACCACCCCGTGCCGGCCCGCATCCGCCCTACGCATTGGACGATGCAGGACGAGACGAGTCGGCCGCTGGAGTCTCCATTCGGTCCCGCTGTCTGCGACTCGGCGTCCCGGCCCCGCTGACGGGCCCGCTGGGCTGCGTCTACCCGCACGACTTGCGTTTGGCTCCGTGAAAGCTCCGATGCTGAATTGCAAGCCCCTGTCCTCCATTGCATTTCTTCATATCAATTCCACCCTAGGTACGGAGATTTAACGACGGTTTTATTCGTCCTAGATTAGCCTGACGAACATCGATACCGGGTCCCACCGTCACATTCTCGCTTTTTCGGGATAAGCGTTCCGAGCGGAACCGCCCCTGGGTCGAGGGACCGCGGTAGAGGAGATAAAGATGGCCGCCAAGTGGAGGATGCCCAAAGGATTGGGAAATGCATTGCGTCGGTGGCAGTACCGAGAACTCGAAGCCTTCCCGCACGTTGAACACGCCTTCAACGTCGTACCTTGAGCAGCGAACCGGCATGTTGGGAACGGTAGCACCAGATATGCCTAATTAAAGATGCTTATTTCAACGTCTAGACTTTTGCCGCCCATGTCACCGCTCGTATCAGTGGGAAGCCGGGAATGGACACACAATAGCTGGACCATGGGCTGGTTCTTTGCCCTCGCAAATAGTCTATGAGGCCACTTAAAGAATGTCTCCCGCTTCATGTTCTTCAAGCTGAGACTCGATTCTTCGTCAACGCAACTGGCCCGCAACGCCAACATGCACAGTACTTCGGACCAATCTCTCCTTTGCCAACAACCGCCCCCTAACTCACCTCGAAGCCAAGGGCGGGCAAGGCGACCAATTTTTTCACACACCACACCGCACTGAACTCCAACTTACGAACACCACAGCCACCTAGATCCCCAACTGTGGCCTGTAATATTGCTATGCTACCGCTTTTCGCGGTATCAACTACCTACGCTTATCCATTATCAACCTAACTGAGTGGACTTGGGCCACTTCCACAACTCACGCCATCTCCCTCTTCTCGCGCATGCCTTTTCCGGACAGCACGTAACATGCTTGAACTCTTCGTCATCTGTTATCCCCCAAGACTCGGGGTCAATCGCCCTGAGCCAATTTATGTCCGTGGGGTCAGCCAGGAGTGTTGGTACACCCGAGTTGTGAACGTAGGTTCGCAATACTAAGTAAGGCTCAATCCTTTTCTGAACCCTCAGATAGACCTTATATGAGCCCTGAGGTCTCACCCAGTAGTATTTGGTATTGCACTCTGTGCAGCTGTACGAATGGCGTGGCAGTTGGGCTTGTTCTCCGATGAGCAAGCCTCGGGACACGTTGTGGTTCTCCGGCGGGAGGAAATACCCCTTGCGTTCGGGCTTCCGGGTGGCACGGCACCTGCAGCACATGGTGTTGGTGGTGCATGTATGAGATGTACGGCTGGACGCTGGAGACCCGGATTCTGGATTGTCGGCGACTTTGTCGAAGCAAGCGCATTGCCTTGGCTCAAATGGAACCAGCAGCTGCCCGTCGTCCGGTTTGACGTGAGGACAGAAGACGTTGCTCAATGTGTCCTCGTGGGACTTGAGAAAGCGCCGAATATGGTGTTTCTGGACGGGGAGAATCGGGTCTAGATCGAACACTGGGATTGTGCAGTTGATATGCACCCCATTCGCTCTCCATGTGGTGAACACGGTAGGGTAATAGAAGTGCCTGTGCTCGCGTGCCCTGCCCGGCTGGTGCGCCAGTTCCGTGCACTTACTCTCGAGGCTACCTCCCTCCGTAGGTGCAGGTGTATGGCGAATGCCTCGATATCAGCAAACGTGAGCACCTTGTGTGCACACACTCGGACATGACCCTCCCTCCCAATGCAGATGCGCCGGGGATTTTCAAGCTCACGCTGCTTTGGCGAGAAGAAGATACGGTGATGCTCGCGGCCGTTGGGGATCAACGTACCAAGATAACTTGAAGTCGGGCAGACTTTCATATCCCGGGACGGCGCGACAGTTCTGACATAGCCCGCTTGTATCGTCGGCCAGCCAAGCTTTCAGGTGCTCGCGGGCTGCCCGAGTTCCCCAAAGCGGCCCGTTAATCGGAAGCGGCCAGGCAGATCGATCCAAAATGCGGAGGAAAACAAATTGCACAAGATTGTGCGTATGCGGATTGGTGCCTCTATCTCTAATCCGTCGAAGGTCCAGCACGCCTATCATTTGCATGAATGCGCCACTTATCCTGCGTATTGCCTGCCGCGTGGTGTCGTCCATGTGTTTGGCAATCTCGAATCGGACTTCGGGGGGCAACTTGTAAAGGCCGCTGTTTTGGATGTTGGTGCTTTCGCGTTGGGTCCATATCGGATTCGCCTCGGGCAATCCGCGAAGGGGACGGCCGTCACGGCGGGCACTGAGGCACTCGGCCTGGTGCTTGTGCCATTCCTTCGCCTTAGCCGGTGGGAGATCCGTCTGCTACAGGATGGGAAGCTGTTGCTTGCTCGTAGGTCCTTTCGGACCCTTCCACTTGGGCATGTTGTATTGCTACTGGGAATGATCGGTACTGTTGGATGATGAACGAAAGTTACAGAGATCGGCTCCGATCGCACATTTGACCCGTTGGGGGGATTGAAGTTAGCGAGTTTAAACCACGCTGCATTGCGGCCGAACCCACTTCCAGGCCTCTTCCCTCTTGTGACTGCCAATGGCTATCAAGGTCCCGCGGGAAAGTCTCCTGGATGCGACTTCTCTACTACCTTACCTTATCTAGGTACATGTAGGTACCTGAGGCACCCGGCCTGACCTAAAACTGCTGAGAGAAAGACCTATCCTAAGTACCTAGGTAGCCACTTCCCCCACTGCCACCTCCACCGCCCTACCTCGTCTGCGACCATCTCAGCTGCGCAAAAAAAGACGTTAACCAACTACGATCTCCAAAGCTTGTCACAGAGTCAAAACACTTACACGGACGCAATAGTAGATCCTCCAACAGACAGCACCCACCGTCTCGTAGAGAACCCCCTCGTCATCGACGAAGCAAGTCCAATCAGGCTCACTCCCTGCGCCGATTCTGTGCAAGTTTCCCGCAGTCCTCAAGTGCTGCTCCAGTCAGTCTGCATTCATCATGTGTCCATTCAGGGAGGAAACTCGACGACTTACCGGGCCGCGTGAGCGGATGGTCGCGCAAGCTTGCACGTTTGACCCTCCGAAGGTGGCGCACTGGACAGCTGGGGTCAGCATGTGTCTATGTAGGCAGGTACAAATGTGATATCCTTGAAACTCACATGACGATTCCCCGAGCCGCCCTCCCATCGCACAAACACTCTTGCAGACCGCACTCTGGCCGTGGAATCAGGTTGCCGCGGCCGCTTGTTGAGAAGGCAGTCTCTGTACCATGTGTATTCAGAATACTATGCCGTAGGATTGCTGTCTCCTCCGAAGCCCCTGATACGGCAATTTGAGAGATAAATCTTCTCGAGGAGACCTGGGTCGCACTTCTCGATGGCAGAGACAGATACAATGGTTGAAACCGTGACCAGAGCAGACAGGAAAAGTGTTGAGGGTTTTATGGTGGGCGTAGGTAACTGGATGTGGTTTTTCTGTTTCTTGGTTTGAGGGTTGGAGGGTTGAAAAATTCGAAGGTCTGCACAACCAGCAAGTTGGCCGCATTGCGGGAATATATATGCAAATATATGCGAGTAACTCAAGGCTGCTCCTGATATCCTTGATTTCAATTTCTCTCCGTATCTGGAAAGCTTTCCCAAAAGATATCAAGGCCAAATCTGCCTGGCCCCCATTAGTGAGCTCGATGGCTGATGCCATAAGCCTGTAAGTCGCGGCTCGCTATTGGTCAGGACAGCTCGAAGACACTGCGCCCCTGTCTTGGCTCCAGGTCCGCTGATGAGGTGTTCTGCAAGTCCAATCCGTACCTCTAGGCATTGAATTTGAAAGATCAGTAAACCGGCCGCCAACTCACTTGACTTTGATTGTCTATCGGTAAAGAATCGGACGGGTCGTTTGCGGCCATGAACCTCTGGGCAACATCACCCTCTTGATGTGCATGACAAATGGTGACTGGCGTACATGCAATCTTACCAGCTTTACGCCCGTATCTCATCGTATCCATGCCTCGGGCTGTTTACTTCGGGAGCGAACATGACGGGTACCACCCAGGCGGCCTCTCGAGACAATGAAAAATCGGTCAACCTTCTAGGCTCCGGGCTTTGATTTCCTAAGATTTCCAGGTACCTTAGTACCTTACGAGCTACTGTAAGCTCCCAGGTGCCGTCTTTTGGACGAATCAGGTGTGGTGCTGGACGCGAAGAAACTCGCGTCCAACTTTGCTGAGATTCCGCGCATGGTTGCTTCTTCTCCATGTCCCGAGTTGAGCACCTTCCAACATCCCACAAGTTCTGAATAGCTGAACGCTGGAGTGCCAGGTGCCGAGTTTGCGACATCGATGCGCAGATGACAGTGGGTTCGGAGTAGTGGCCGATATGAAGGCTTGGACGTGCTTGCATTCATCGCGCAGCCCCGCCATCGTCTCGCTGGGGGGAGTCTCGAGTTTCGTGATTGAGTGGGGTTGAAGCCTTGCGCTTTGGAGGTTTGAGGTGCAAAGGCTCTGCCGAAAATGGCGCGACTTGCACCGATTCGCCGCCGAGCTCGATTCCCTCACATTTACCTAGTATTTGCGGTAGTTTTCTTATGGTTGTTGTTGCCTACAAGCTGTCACTGGCCTTCAAAAGGGAAGCTTGGAATTTTACACCATGGTACTCCTCCGTGTCCTCCTCTTTCCCACCGTTTGTCGAGGGTCGGGCCCTCTAATAACGTCGTGGACGGTAAATTGCATCGGCGGGGTGAACCGCTTTCCCTCGGCTTGATCATATCCCAGGGTTAGGGTTTCGGAGCCGTCATACGAGTTTGCTTGCCGAGGCCAGACCGGAGGTCATTAAGAACTAGGTAAAAATCAGGCAACGATAACTTCAAGCTGCCAGAGGTTATGTATGCCGAATTTTCCCGACTCTTTTGCGGAGCGAAATGACGTGTCAATTGAGTTCGGTGGAACGGGACGCGAGCTGGGCCCACATCTTGGCCCAGGAACCCCGCCGACAATTTGACGTCCCTTCGACGGCCTTCGTTCAGCTCAGGGGTGGCACCAGCGTTTCTCCCGGTTTCCCTCACCTCACACCACCTCAGAATGTTGCGATAGCAAGGGAAGATCATCCCCTCGCCCTCTCACCTCCACGACCCAATCGCCAATCCTCCAACCCCGACCGAAGATGCCGCCGCCATCCCGAATCCCCGTCGCGGGGCTCCTCGGAGCGCGCCTCGCCCCAACGGCGTTGCCAGCCCTTGCCGTGCGCTTTCTCTCCCACACTGCTCGATGCGCCGGGCCCGCTCTACGACCTGCAATGGTCGCCCCTCGGCAATTCGCCATCGCTCCCCGTCTCACACGGCGGGGCATGAGCAGCGCGACAACAGCCCCGCCAGCGAAAACAGCCCCGCCAGCAACTGCGACCGAAGCCGCTGTCCAACGCCCCGGCGTGCTGACCATCAAGTTTGCCGACGGCATTCGACCCTTGGATCTCTCCACGCTCTGGCTGCGCGATATCTGCAAATGCACGCAATGCGTCGACCCCGACTCGGGCCAGAAGAACTTCGCGACCACCGAGCTCCCCGACATGCCGGTGGTGGAGCACGCCGAAATCACCCCGGACGGCTCCCTCGTTCTGCAGTGGGCGCGCGACGTGATGCCCGAGGGCAGCGACACGCATAGGGTGGTCTGGTCGAAAGAGGAGGTCGATGCGTGGAGGCCCAAAACCCCGCCCCCGAGGACCTTCCTTCCCATTCTCTGGAACAAGGCGGAGTACGAGTCGCTCGTAGACCAATGCCGGATCTCGTACGAAGAATGGCTTCATAACGACGAGGCCTTCGCGTCAGCGTTTGGAATGCTGGCTCGGACGGGCCTGATCTTCGTGCAAGACGTGCCGAAGTCAGAGACGGAGGTCGAAAAGATTGCCAACCGCATTGGTATCCTGCAGCACACATTCTACGGCTCGACATGGGATGTAAGGTCGAAGCCTCACGCCGAGAACGTGGCTTATACCAGCAAGTTCCTTGGGCTTCACCAAGATTTGCTGTACCACACACCAGTCCCGCGGCTGCAGTTTCTGCATTGCCTCGAAAACAGCTGCGAGGGGGGCGAATCGCTTTTCAGCGACGGGTATCGTGCCGCGGAGGATATGAAGCAAAAGCAGCGAGACGAGTACAATCAGCTGACTACTGCGTCGGTCCGCTTCCACTACGACAAAGGGGAGCATTACTACGAAGCAAGAAGACCCACGATTCAACTGAAGAAAGGAGGGTCCCGCGTGCAAGCGACGAACTGGGCGCCTCCATTCCAAGCTAGGTTCGGGAAGCCGAAGCTGTCCATGGATGGGGGGTTGCCCACCGACCACAAGTCCAACATAACGCTTTGGCGGAAGGCAGCTGCCGAATTCCAGAAAAACATTGAGGCCCCTGAAAACATGATGGAGGTCAAACTTCGCCCGGGCGAATGTGTCATCTTTGACAACCGGCGGGTACTACATGGCCGCCGCCAGTTTGCAACAGCGGAGGGGGAACGATGGCTGAAGGGCACTTATATCTCCAGCCAGGTTTACGGGGCCCGGGTCCGTCGAGTCTTGCACTCCGAAGAAGGAGCTGGCTCTGAAGCTGACTCTGATTGATGTGATTAGCGAACCACCATGTAGATGCGTGATCAAAACTAAGCTAAGCGCATTTGCTGTTCTTCACCACACAGTTACTGAATCCTTGGAAATAGCAAAGGAAGGCAGAGCAACGAAGAAGCTGGCTTTTCACGCGTAGCGGAAAGGAGTGGCGGGGAACCAGCAACTTCTCATTTAAAACCCGTCACATTCGCAACAACGGCCAAATTGTAGGGGAATCTCATAATATTCCTCGACAGGACATCCAATATGGTACCTTGGATTTGCCGAGCCGATACCCCAAGTTCTCCATTTTACGAATTTCTCGCACCCTCTTGCAGCTCTCTCTCCTCTTAAGCAGCAATGGTAACCTCCACCTCGACACCAGCCTCGATGTTGATGATGATCTGCTTGACGATCTCAGTCGGGGCAGTCAGGTCGATCAGGCGCTTGTGGATGCGCATCTCGTAGCAATCCCAGGTCTTGGAACCCTCACCGCAGGGGGTCTTGCGGGTCTGTAGGAGCAAACGTTAGAACAATAGCTTGGGTCAAGTCTCGTCGGGGATCGCACGTACGGTGATCTTGAGGGTCTTGGTGGGCAGGCGGACGGGGCCCTTGGCGCGGAGGTCCTTGGACTTGGCGCGCTCGATGAGCTCGGTGCAGACCTTCTCGAGCGAGGTGACGTTGCGCGAGGTGAGGGTAATGCGAATCTTGTGCACCTTCTGTGGGAGAGGTCAGTTTCTGCTCTCAGGCATGGAATAGCATGCCTCCTGCGACGGGGATGGAGACGCAGTCGGCGCGGGCGCGGGCGCGCAACGTACGGGAGCCTCGCCAAAGTCCTTCTCGGCCTTGTTGTACGACATCTTGACGGTTGGTGGTGTGGGTGGTTGGGAAAGGTTACAATTGACTGCAGGAGTTACCTTCACGACTCGAATTGGAGATTCGGCAAAGTGATGAAGGCGAGAGAGGCGGTGATTTTTTGTTGCTGAATCGGAGTTGCTGCTGGGAGGTGGGACCGCAACTTTTGGAATTTCGCCAGCTTTTTTTGGCTGGGCGGTGTGCGATTCTGTGGGTTTGCGCGAGGGCAGAATCAGCCCCCGCGTTGTGGCGTAGCACCCCTGCAAGATAGGATGAGATGTGGCTGGTGCGCCGGGGATGGTTTGACCCGGCGAGGACTCACTCAGCGAGGGGCAATTTGGAGGGGCATTCAAGCTTGTTGTTATATGACCTGCGCAGCATCTTGAGCTGTGGATTTGGTCTGCTCGACCTTTTCTTCCGTTGTTTACTTCTGCCTTGTCTTTCTTTTCATTGGTTGGTCGTTGCACGGTGTTTGTCGTTCGTCCTTGGGCTCATAGACGCACTCTGGTCTCCTAACTGCCGAGTCTTGGCGCTCACATCATCAACATGGCCGCCACCAAACTCCCTGCGTTTGCACTCTTTCCGCTCGCGAGCTGGAGGGAACAGCTTCCCCCCAACGAATGGGTTGCATGCCTGGATGCTTGGCTTGCTCTCGTCGACAGCCACTTGTCCCTTTCGCAAAATGAGTTCACCAATATCTCAACCAAAGATGAGAGCCTCGCAACGTTCCTTGCGTCGTTTGTCAGGGAGACAGCACTAGGCGGTGCTGGAATACTCGGCTCGTCGCAATCTGCGAAACGACTCCTGAAAGATGTCTTTCTCTTGGCGTCTCAGCTCCTTCAATCAACATCGCCACCGAGTGGATTGGCAGAATGGGAGTTCCTCGCCGACTTGAGCCGTGTTTACGGCAAGAAGAAAACCGAGGCTCTGGTCTCCCATCTGACGGGGCCGGCACAAGCCCAGCTAGACACATCGCTAGCCAGTTTGAAGAAATTCCTCATCAAGAATCTTGATGCCGGCATCCAAGGGGGTGATCTACGCGCCATCGAGGAGCAGCTGGACCGGGTCGGAGACCTGATCCATTCCTCGCCTTCGGTTGCCGGCTTCTTCCTCGCCGGCGACGATTTCCTGGATGGACTCATCAGCTGCTTCAAGGTCATGAACCCGCCGCTCAGGAAGGTCATCATCTCAACCACCTATCTCTGTTTGATAGGACTAGCCGAGGGCCAAAAGATGTCCGCACTAACGGACCAGCTGTACTCCCTAAAGACAGCAGGCGCCACACACAAAGCCGGACCCCTCAACATCAACGACTCCCTTGTCGCCGAACTGGTAACATCCACCCCCGTCCTGCAACAACTCCAGCGGAAGCTCGAAGACTCCGGCAACACCTCCAGCCGAACCAAATCCATCCTCACCGAACTCGGTACCTTCCGCAAGCTCGGCGCCGGCATGCCCCGGCCAAAGCGCTTCATCAAGCGCAAGATCGACAAAGGCAAAGGCCTCGCCTCGCACGAAGACGCCCAAATCCAGCAAGAAATCCACATCCACCTCATGAGCCAAATCTCCCAAATCCAGGACCTCTTCCCGGACCTCGGCTCCGGCTTCATCGCCAAGCTCCTCGACGAATACGCCGACAACACCGAGCAAGTCATCTCCCACCTGCTCGAGGACTCCCTCCCACCTCACCTCCACTCCGCCTCCCGCACCGAACAACTCTCCCCCTCCAACCCGCCTCCCCCCTCCTTCACTCCCCACCCAACACCCCCCCTCGCCCCAACCACAGCAACCCTCCCAACCCGCCACAACATCTTCGACAACGATGACCTCGACCTCCTCCAAGTCGACACCTCCCGCCTGCAGCTCGGCAAGCGCAACCTCAACGCAGACGACCTCCTCGCCGACCGCGCCGCGGCCCCCAACAAGGCTGCAATCCTCTCCGCGCTCGCGGCATTCGACTCTGACGACGACGAGCGCGACGACACCTACGACGCGGCCGACGTCGGCGGCACAGTCGATGCCGCTGGAGGCGAGGATGACCAGCCTCTCGCCGAGGGGATTGAAGAGGCGCTGTTCCGGACGTGGACGGCAACGCCAAAGGTGTTTGAGCGGGATAATTCCGTGCGGAAGGGGGTGGATCGTGCGAAGTTGAGGGATGTGACGGGGATGGCGGACGAGCAGATTGAAGGGTGGGCGGTGATGTTGGGACGGGATGCGCAGCTACGGAAGCGGTTGCAGGTGCGGTATGGGGAGTGGACGGGGGCGCAGAATGCGATTGAGTCGACGGCGTGGCGGTCTGGGCTGGTGGATGAGGATGGGGAAGAGGAAGGGAGTGATGGTGTTGGTTCGGGACCGGGGGGACGTGGTGGTGCACCAAGGGGAAGGGCTGGTCGTGGGCGTGGTGGACGGGGAGGCCCTGGCGGCGGCGGTGGTGGTCGGGGCGGGGCGGCGCCGACTCCGGCTGAGACGGAGCAGGCGAGGCGGAGGAAGGAGGCCAACAAGGGGAGCAGGGCGAACCACAACCGACGAGATCAACGGGCGAGGAAGATGGCGAGAGGCGGGCTGCCCGGCTAAAGATATCACATCGGTTTTCTCTACCTCTCTCTGATGGGTCTATCTTTGTGGCGCTCTAAACCAAGCGCATCTAACTCTGTATGATGCCGTCCGCTAGGAAATTCATTCATAATAACCCAAGTTCTGCACGAGCTATCGTAATCTCGGTGCAAGACAACGCATCAAATATGTCCTCGTAAACCCCGAGGACTTCTGACTATGATGAGTCCACCAGCCCAACGCCAGCAATGCATATCATATACATCTCCTCCTCTCGCCCTTAAAAGTCCCATGCGCAAAACTCTCTCTTCGGAGGAACCTCGGGCATGAATCCGCCGGCAAAGGTTCGCGTCTGCATAAATGAGTTCCACTGCTGCTGTACTTGCGGGTCGTTGTATGCGTTGGGGTCCGACGCCTCCGTGTCTGCCGTGTAAATCGGCGCGCCGTCAGGAAACCAGATCTTGGTCACGCTGCCGTCATTGTTCCTTATCACAGGCACCTCCTTATCATCCCTCTTGAGGACTTGGTACGTCACCGGCCTGCCCTTGAACATACGCAGTCGATTGTCTGGGCCCTTGGTGCTGTATTGTGTGATGTCCGGATGCTGGCGCGTCGCGCCCGGGCCGTAGGGCCCTTGACCCTGCGCTCCCTGGGGCGTCGCTGCCGGGGCTCCCGTGGCCGGAGGAGGCACGCTACCAAAGCCTCCACCACCACCTCCGCCACCACCGAAGACGGATGTTGACGCCGGCTGGGTCGTCTGAGGGGCGCCAAACGCGGTGGTGGTCGTGGCAGGGGGTTGGCCGAACGGATTCGTTGGAGCGCTGGTCGTAGCCGGTGCTCCAAAAGGGTTAGTAGCTGGTGCCGTTGTCTGCGGCTGACCAAAGGCATTCGTAGAAGCAGCGGCTGGCGGTTGTCCGAAGGGGTTGGTAGCTGGAGCACTGCTCGGAGCTGGTTGACCAAACCCAGTCGAGGCTGGGGTAGTCTGCGCTGGTTGGCCAAACCCGGTCGGGGCTGGAGTAGTTTGCGTAGGTTGGCCAAACCCAGTCGGGGCCGGAGTGGTTTGCGTCGGTTGACCGAATGGATTCGCAGCTGGAGTGGTTTGTGCTGGTGACCCAAATGGATTTGACGCCGGCGGCTGTTGTGCGGGAGCACCGAATGGACTTGCTCCGGTCGGGGCACCGAACGGGTTGGGCTTCTGACCCAAGGCCGCTGGCTGCCCGAAAGCGCTGGTTTGCTGGGCTGGTTGCCCGAAAGCAGATGTACCCCCGGACTGTGACGGCTGTCCAAAGGCTGATGTAGATGTCTGCTGTGAGGGCTGTCCGAATGCCGATCCGCCCCCTGCCTGAGAGGGTTGACCGAAAACAGATCCGCCCGATGGTTGCGCCGGCTGTCCAAAGGCTGGTGTGCCAAAGGGATTGGGTTTTGCGCCGAGTGTCGCCCCCTGGCCAAAGGCACTAGACGCCTGGACCGGCTGACCGAACGCAGAGGTTCCTCCCAACGTCGCTGGCTGGCCGAAAGCAGATGTAAGGGCTGGTTTTCCGAAGGCGGATGTCGCTGTTGAATGAGCAGGCTGGCCGAAAGCCGGGGTGCCGAACGGGCTGGGCTTCTGACCCATCGTCGACGGCTGCCCAAATGCGCCACCTCCCGCAGCGGGAGCCCCGAACGGATTGCTCGACGGAGCATTGTTCTGAAAGGCATTATTCGTGCTTCCAAAAGCGTTGGTAGAAGCTGGCTTGTCTTTCGCAAACTCGCCCGTCGTCCCGCCCTCCGGCATGCTCGCCCTGCAAATATCGGCTCGGTTCGGGTGTTTGTTTCCTGCGTCGACGACGAACTGTATCGCAGAATTCAGGTTCGTGATGGTGTGCTGGATTTGCTGGTTGGCATTTTGATAGAGGCCTTGGATCTCGTTAAGGGCACCCTCTGGGTTTCCTGACGCCGCACCCTGCTGGTAATGTAGCCGGACTTCCTCGAAGCTCAGCTCTCGCGGATATCCTCCGAAGAGTTGCTCGGGCGCGTCCTTCCCGGGACCGTAGCAGGACAGAATCCATGGTGGAAGCTCGTTTTGGAGATCTCGCTGGATGACTTCGGCGCTCAGCCCGTATGGCAGCTGCTCTGTTTGAGAGTAGGGGTCAATATGCTGCGAACAACCTCTGGGCTTTGGGTGGGCTCACGGTTGTTGCTCATGTTCGCGGACGGGGCCAGCGCGCCGAACCTATTCGTACTCTGTGTTGGCTGGTTCTTCGGCGGGTGCTCGAAACGGCAGTTGCCTGGAGTCGCGCGGGTCAGCAACGGAGGTAGTAGCGATCGGGAATGCAAGCAGATGAGAGCATGCGAATGAGAAAACAATGAAGGTGCTGGAGACGAATGAGGGCCGCGAGAGACAAAGCCGCGCGGGGAACCGATCTCATTGGTGGTGTGTGCTGAGCGCAGGGAGAAGCGCGGCAGCGGGGAGGGGGCAATCGTACTTCCGTTGCGGCAGAAGCCGTTCTGCCAGAACTTGCAAACCGTCATCTTGACTGGTACACTTTAGTCCTCGTCTTTTCGTCCTACATCGGGTCGTCGGCGTCGTGCAAGTTGGTGTTTCCGCAGCTCGACGGACACTGTTGCGAGCGCGACTGGAGGCTGGCAGAATCCGCGTCCAGGCAGCTGGCGGGTTTTTTCCAGCCTCTCAGCCTTGCATTGGCTGGCTTGGCATTAGTGGGGCGCGTTTCGGCGGGGGGCTTCCCCACGCGCCGCTTGGCCCCTGCATTTGCTGGCCGCCAGTGCCGCCCAGACCGAGCTTCGAGAACGCCGATCACTGATCGGGACGTGATCTTGTAGAGTCGAGGTTCCATGCAACATCCCGGAGCTGGCTCCTGTGTAAGCCGAGATTTACGTACTGTTTGACAATGGCTGAATGGCTCCATTCCGACCGCCAACCACGACCTCCCCCAACTTGTAGCCCCTCCCCCGCCTTCCGCTCAATCGACCAGGCAGGTATTGCAAGGACCACTCGACGAACAAAGCCTTGTCTTCGAGAGAAACTGCCTGCCAGTCCCGGAATTTCTCATTTTGGAGCACGAGCTACTTCTGAGAGCACGTCCCTGGCGAGGTCTTGAGGTGTCTGCCACGTTAAATCGTTAACAAAACTCGGCCCTCGTCGGGACAGCAGTCATCAAAGTCCAAGTCTTCGGCCCAACCACCATGAAACTCGGCCTTGCTAGTTCAGGAACGCATGGCCTCGGACGGACGGTGCGGCACCACCGCCGCCCCTGCCAGATCCGAGTTTACACTACTCACACTGTACAGACAGGGGAGCAATAGCGGAATTTCATGGCTTTGGCATGGGACCGTGTATTTCCGAAGCTCTTGCTCCGATTAGAGTTTGCTGGGCATATGGCAGCTGGGCTGTTAGTGAACACGCTGCGCCGAAAGAGGAATGTCGACATCATCGCGCGCCGTTTGGCTTGTGCCGCGGCAAGCCGAGCGTAGTTAGCACTGTGCTTCAACCACCCCGATCCCCTTGGAGGACAACGATGACGGGGCAGGCCGTTAAAAGCCAGGCGTGTGCCGTCATGTGCCTGGATTTTAATCTCCTGTTTAAACGGCCCCAGACTCACCTTTGTTCGGTTTCCCATCTCCCTCGGCATCATCAGCATCGACAGAGGAAGGAATAGCATCATGGCTCTCCACGCTGCTCACCTTTTATTTTGGCTCGGCACATTAGGGATATCGGGGCTTATCTACGTGAGTACCTGAACGTCCAAATTGTGTGCTCAGTGCCCCACACGTGCTGACTGACAGCGATGACAGGCAACATGTCTCGTGGTCTACCGACTCTTCTTTCATCCGCTGGCCAAATATCCAGGGCCGCCCCTGGCCAAGCTCACAGATGCGTACATGTTGTATCATGCTTGGAAAGGTGACCGCCATCTGGAATTCTGGCGGATGCACGAGAAGCATGGGAAGTTCGTGCGTTTCGGCCCCAACTCCCTCTCGGTCAACTCGAGCACGGCCCTGAAGGACATCTACGGCTTCAAGGCCAATGTCCGAAAGTCTGAGTTCTATGATGCCTTTGTTCATCCCGCACCGAATACACACAACACTCGTGATAAGGATGTCCATGCTCGAAAGCGCCGCGTGCTCTCGCAAGCATTCTCGGACAGTGCCGTCAAGGGGATGGAGCGCTACATCCTTTCCAACATCAGGACCTTCTGCGACGCAATTGGCGACCTAGGCCGTGAAATAGACGAAAAGAAGGGATGGACTACCCCCAAGAACATGGCCGATTGGTGTAACTGGCTCGCCATGGACATCCTCGGAGACTTGTGCTTTGGAAAGGCATTCCACATGTTGGACCGCCCAGACAACCGCTACGCCGTAGATTTAGTTGGCGTAGCCGCGCAGAGGCATCTCATCGTGAGTCCCACCATACCCGAGTTCATCCGATGAAGCTGACACGCAGAAGTGCGGCACAATGCCCATCGTCGACAAGCTCAGCCTGGACAAGATACTCTTCCACAAGATCGCGGCAGGGCGAGCGAAATACATGGGTTACAGCCGAGCCCAGCTCGCCGACCGGACAGCACTCGGCGACGAAACCGACCGTCGCGATTTCTTCTACCACCTCCTCAAAGCCCGCGACCCGGAAACCGGCCAGGGCTTCACCACCCCCGAGCTCTGGGGCGAGTCGAACCTACTGTAAGTCAATCTCACCCGCAACCTCGAAGTCAAGCCTAACAGACGCAGAATCATCGCTGGTTCCGACACAACCTCAACAGCCATGGCAGCAACCCTCTTCTACCTCGTTCGTAACCCCTCGGCACTCGCCCAGGTAACCGCCGAGATCCGCAAGGAGTTCACCACCGTCGAAGACATCCATCAAGGCCCCCAGCTCAACTCATGCACCTACCTCCGCGCCTGCATCGACGAGGCCATGCGCCTCTCCCCCTCGGTCGGCGGTCTCCTCCCGCGCGAGGTTCTCCCCGGCGGAATCACCATCGACGGCGAGTACATCCCCTCCGGCATGGTAGTCGGCACGCCGCACTACACGATCCACCACCACGCAGCGTATTATCCCGATCCGTTCGCATACATCCCCGAGCGATGGTTTACCAGCGAGAGGGTCAACGAGCACGACGTCGCGGTCGCGCAGAGCGCGTTCTGTCCGTTCTCGATCGGGCCGCGCGGGTGTATCGGGAAGGGGTTGGCGTACATCGAGATGGCGATTACGTTGGCGCGCGTGTTATTTTTGTATGATTTGCGCCGCGCGCAGGGGATCGTTGATCCCGGCGAGGGAAAGACGGGCGCTGAGTGGGGGCGGCATAGGAGCACGGAGTTCCAGCTCGTGGATACGTTTACGAGTCTGAAGGAGGGGCCGATGGTCGAGTTTAGGAAACGCGAGATTGGTGAGTGAAGTCGTTGCGGTTGAGTTTGGTTGCCCAGAGGGAAGGGGACGCTGGCGACGTGAGATTGGAGGCCTCGAGGGGTCTGGTTGCCAATTGACGAAGTATGGTCAGTGTAGCGGAGCCATGGAGTTATTACCTATTTCTGTGGCATAGATGTTGATGGATGGAAACTACCCCACCACCCCGCAACCACCGCTGCGCACGGGCCATGCGACTGGCCTGCCCTGAGCTGCAGTGCATGGCCCAGCCAGCCAGCTGCAGCCACCTTTCCAGGAACCATTCTGTGTCTAGCCTCCAGCCTCCTGGGTTTCTTCCCTATTTGCACTGGACGAGTGTTTAATATTCACCTTTCATTTAGGGGGGAAACTTGGCAGAGTGTGATCAATGACCTTCCAGTTTTCCCTCTGTCTGCCAAGAGTGTGGGGTCTGGCTAAAGCCCACAGGCACTGAACCAGTGAACCAAGGAGAGAACGCTCGGCAAAATCGACGTCAACTACAACCTTCCGCTTCCAACCCCAGCACGGAAAAATGTTGGTATCCGCCAATCGATACGCGGGTGTTTCTCTGCCTCCGGTGTTTTGTTTCAACCGGGGGAGCCGGAGCCGGGGATCCCCGCAAAGTTGAACTGCGATTGAGTGAGTGACCTTCCTAAATGGAAATTGACGACTCGGGCTCTCCATAACGGCGCGATGAGAACAATGTCGAGCCGAAGTTGGACTAGACGCACCGATTGAACGACAATTCGCGTCTTTGTCAGTCCAGTACCCGAATTGCAATGTATTAGGCCAACGGGCTCCGTGCAGGACTCATATAGCCTCCTTGGCCAAAACAACCGTCCCAATTTGGAAAACAATTTATATATCTACCGCTTCCCGTTCCTGCGATGAAGAGCCTCCACAGCCAGTTCCCAACGTCATCTCGTCCCCAGAGGCCACCCGCCAGGCACGATGAGATTCATTCTTGCCATCCTGGTGTTCGCCAGTCTCGCCTTCGCGTCCCCGACCAGCTCGAGTGAGCCTAAACCGGTTCTCGATGTCGTCCCCGAAAAGCGCGCCGCCTGGCCCAATACCCCCCACGTGACGTCCGGCCGTTGGGTTCGCGATGCTACCGGGAAAAACATCACCTACGCCGGTACCAACTGGCCGGGTCACGCCGATGTTATGATCCCCGAGGGTCTGCAGTACCAGTCGATCGCAACGATTGTTACCAGGATCAAGAGCCTGGGAATGAACGTGATCCGCTTGACGTATGCCATTCAGATGATCGATGAGATTTACGCCAATGGCGGTAAGGATATCACGCTGCAGAAGGCGTTTGTGCAGGCACTAGGACAGACGAATGGAACGAAGGTGTTGAACCAGGTGTTGGCGAAGAATCCGAGCTTGAGTGCCTCGACGACGAGGTTGCAGGTGAGTCGATTTCAAAACAATGGATAGATTCAAGCTGATTATGATACAGGTGTTCGACCTCGTAGCAGCCGAGTGCGCAAAGCAGGAGATCTACGTCCTCTTAGACAACCACATCTCCAAGGGCATGTGGTGCTGCTCCGGCGACGACGGCAACACCTTCTGGGGCGACACCTACTTCAACACCGCCAACTGGGTCCGCGGCCTAACCTACATGGCGAACCACGTAAGCCACCGTCCATCCCCCTTTTCCTGTCCCCAGGAATCTAACCCCCCCAGGCAAAACCCTGGACCGCCCTAACCTCCATGTCCCTCCGCAACGAGCCCCGCGAGCCCTCCAACAACGCCGCTACCCGCAACACCTACAACTGGCAATCCTGGTACAACTTCGTCAAGCAAGGCACCAAAGCCATCTCCTCCGCCAACCCCGACGTGCTCATCCTCATCTCCGGCCTCAGCTACGACACCACGCTCACCCCCGTCGTGCAAAACACCGCCCTAACCCCCGGCACCGGCAAATTCAACCTCGCCGACTTCCCCGCCAACAAGATCGTCCTCGAGCTGCACAACTACGAGACTACCGCCACAAACTGCAACACCCTCCAGGGAAACCTCAACCGCAACGGCTTTGATGCCCTGTCGGGGACGACGCCGAATGTGTTCCCGGTGATGCTGACAGAGTTTGGCTTCCAGATGGACGCGACGACCTGGAGGAATACGTACTCGACGTGTCTGGCGAGCTTTGTGACGGCGCAGAAGGCGGGGTGGATGATTTGGGTGCTGGCGGGGAGTTATTATATCCGCTCGGGCAAGCAGGACTATGATGAGGGGTGGGGGTTGATGAATCATGATTGGAGTGATTGGAGGAGTCCGAGTTATGTGAATGGGTTGTTGGTGAGTATGGTTAAGGGGACGCTGAACTAGGTGGCTGGTTTAAGTTGTACGTGATATGAACCATGTGCCCCCTAGGTCGTGGTGTTATTAAGGAGGAGAGTCACGATAGAGAGATGGAATTTGCCTTGAGATACCTGACACTCAATTCAGACCTTAGCAGTGGGGTACCTGTTTCTCGCCCATGAGATGCTATCGCTCAGCGAACCCCGGGTGTGATTTGTATGCCTCCTTAACCTGTTTATAGAAATCTGCTCTAGCGAGTAGGCTGCGGCTAGTATCAGAGTTGATTACGTCCCAAGCACTCTTCCCATCCTCTCCTTTCCTGAAGGGCCCCGCATCCCCGGTGGCAAGCATCTGGAGCACAACTCGAAATCCATCACCATCGCCACTTGTTGAGAACCTGTGGGTGAATAGATGCTCTTGTAAACACCGAAGAGGCGTTATCCCGTGGCTGTCGGCAGAAACATCAAGATCCATCGGACAGATGTCAAGAAGCCGCTCCAGAAACACAAAACATCCCTCAATGGCGGCGGGCCAAATTAGAGTCCGCCCTCGGAGATTCTTCTCATTCAGGAGAGATATCATTTTCTCCTTAACCACAGATTTACCTCCAAATCGAAGCAGGCAATCAAAATCCCTGAAAGCCCCCTTCGAATCCCAAAGACGGTACTTTGTGAGAAGCTGCGCGAGCGCATGGCAGTTCCACTGATCTGCTTTGACTTTCCCAGACTTCAGGAGAAGCTTGACCCAAGCTATATCTTGTTTCTCTGCTGCCTTCATGAGCGGTGTCAGCCCAAGAGCGCTCTGGTCGCGAATGTCTGCGTCCAGGAAGTCTTGGGAGAAGAGAAACTTAAGCATTGAACGCCACCTCCTAGGTTCAGCTGCACCGTCAACAGCTATGTGAAAGACACTGTAGTGACGAGGGTCGTTATGATACTCGCGGTCGAATGTTGGCAATGAAATGATCATCTCGACGAGATCCGCATTGTTCGCTTTCACAGCATGGTGAAGTGCTGTCCATCCGTGCGTTGCGGTTGACCCAGGAAACTCTCTCAAGTTGGGGTTGAGGGAAAAACTGTGACGGGTTGGTAATAAGTGGGAACTAGCAAGATGACTAACGGTTAGTCAACTTGCACATACCTTTTGGTGTAGCGGGCAGTTGTAGCAGTTCCCTGCATTAGCGTATGTAACGCCAGCCCCGTCACAAAAACGTCCCATAAGCATTTTCACAAGATCTTTTCCAAGCCCAGCGACGTCACACTTGCAGACGTGGTGCAAGGCAGTCATTCCATTTCCATCTTGATGATTAATTTGAACGTGAGGATTCTCCAAGAGAAATTAGCACCATTTCTTTGAACTTATATATAGAGCCTAGAGAACACGCCGTGAGAAGACCAGCCGTTTGGTACGCGGTGTGAAGGGCAGTTATCCCTGCTAGGTCTGGTAGATTGATGTCGATGCCGTGAGATTCCAACAACATCTGTGCTACCGAAAGCGCGACGCTGCCATAGCCAGTATCATTGGTAACTCCTCCATAAAGTAAATGGAGAATGGTCCGCCCTTGGGCGTCCTGGAGATTCGGGTTCAGACATAATCCTCGCCTCTGCAGTATCATCAAAATAGCATCGTAGGATGTCTGTCGTTCACCCTTGTCCATATTGCTGACGCAGTTGCGTATTAAAACGTGCAAAGCGGTGTTGTCCAGCGCGTCCTGCAGATTTTCTGTAAAATCCGATCTTTAGACCAATATTTCCACAATCTCCAAGACAGACTTGTCGATTAGTTTCAAGCCGCATGTGAGGATGAGTGCGTTTCTGCCAGCATCGTCTTTGACATTCTGGTCAACCCGAGGGCTTTCGAGCAAGGTACGAAGAATTAGAGCATTCCTGGACGAGAAAGCAAAATGAATGGCTGCTTGGCCTGCACTATTCCAGAGGTCGATGTCGGTTATTTTTAATCGAACCTACTTCTCTCACTACTAAGTATTTTAAGGAGAATAGCCTAACGCTATCTAGAGGAGTCGTGATCACTCCTTTTCAGCCAGGACTAACTAATGGCAAGGCTTCTTTTTAAGGGTTATTTAAAGATGTGAACGAAAAAGGGGCTATTAGCAGATCTAAGACGTAAATTCTGTACGAAAAACTGTCATTGGCAGAAGCTAAGAGGATAGCGTAGGAATTTAAAAATCCAGTAGCTAAAGAGCTAATGGAGCTCTAGACTCTAAAAGATAAGTTTTAAACGTCTTTAAAAGTAAGTCAGGGCTTATGTTAAATTTATATTTATTATCTAGCTAACGTATTTGATAAGCGAACCAATGACTCGGGGCGTTTGTTCAGGCCGACCCTGTCGTTCTTTTTGGGCTCTGTGTGTAGTATTACTGTAGCCGCTTATGTACATAGCGATGCGTTCTCTGGCGCGTGCCACCGTCAAAAAGGGGCCGCGCCGCGCGGTTCTTTGAACCGTGCGTCTTTCAACAATAATGAATCCGAGGATTTTCACCACGAAGACCTCCTATTGAAAGCCCAGTGACATTCTGGCCCTTCGATCGAAGGAAGATGACCTAATCCACGGTCGCGTTTCCTTTGTTGTTCCATGCTAGGCTCCGTTTCATGCTAGGTACCGTCACATACTAGGTTTTGTTCCATACTAGGTACGTATCTGTTTTTCTACGTCAGTTGCATTTGTGTCCCTCCGATCGGAGGACCATTAGTCTGGGAGTCGGCCTTTTAGGCTGACAGCAACCTTCTGTGGGTGTGGTTCTCTTCGTGGTTTCTTCCCTGTTGCGTCACCGCACCAGTTCATTATATGTAATCATCCGCTTTCCATTCAAACTTAACTAGCTGGACTAACATGGAAATACTTAGATGATGATTCTTTCACGCTTCTGGAGTTCGTGCACAAGTCAACTAAGCATTCCTACTTTAGATAGCACTGTAAGTAACATATCTACGATAAATAATAGTAATAACGCTTAATAGAATAACAGTGTCTTTACTACTGAAAAATCAAGTTAACTAAGCATTAGTGGCTAAGAACTTTTATCCGAAGAATCTAAGGTTGCCGCTGCTGCTCGTTCAGTCTCTGATGGATCCGAGGTTTGTTTCCCCCATAATCAGCTTACTTTGATTCACTTCTTTACTATTACAGGCCACTAGTCTAATCCCTTGCTAACATCGCTCTCTCTTTAGAAATACGAAAGAATATAAGAGATAAAGGTAAGGCTGTTTATTTTTAAAATGGGGACCGATTTTTGCCAATTTTAGATATATATAGGACTAATTCTGGTCACACTCGGTTAGAGTTGAAGTAATTCAGCATGCTGTGGGTGTAACATGCCGAAAATTATATTTAGCCTGAGTAAAGGTGGGTAAGCTTGAGTAAAGACTGAGCCGGGCCTGAGCCGGGGTGAGTAGTGTCACACGAGTAAGGTATATAAAGGGAAAATTTGTGTGTACAGATTTGTCTTATATAACAGCCCTGGTAGCCTACAGGACGAGACACAGCCACTTCGTCTCATACCACCACAAGTTCAAACTTACCCCTAAACCCAAACTACAGTATAAGTACGGGGCTATACACGAGCCAAGGCATACTATAGTATGCTTAACTATGTAAAGAGTCATAAAAAGTATTAAAAAAGATTATATGATTGACATAGAGGAAGAATTGTACAAGTTTGTTGCAGGGAAAGTGGCTAGGATGTAGGACCAGCTACCAGTATAACATAAAATAAATAGAGAAGTAAAACAGTTATAAGGGGATAATAGGTAGGTAGTGGAGGAAACAGACACCTTCAATAGCGGGGGAGCCTAGTTACGTAAAGTAGTGCAGTGAAGGGGTATAGCACCTCTTGTTAGAAAGGAGGGGGCTCTGGCCAGGGGCCGGAACTGTCAGAAGAGCCTGGAAACCACCAGAATCATAGATTTGTAACCATTGCCACAGACAGCCGCGTGGCTTTGCCACGCAGCTTGCCACCATTCACAACTATAAGGAAAGCTCTCTGGCAGAGCCAGAGAGCCAGGACAAGCAATACAATCACACTGTTGCAATCCAGAGTGCCGTGCATCTGACACCTGTCAGAAAGAAGGGGGTTCAGAGGCCCTGGGCATCTAGTCAGCGGAGCTGACTGGATACCTGGCACTGCCAGTACGCCAGTGAGCCTCAGCCACCGGAGTGACGAAGCCTGAATCCTGCAGAATAGTCTATAAAGAAGCC
>Ga0247760_1000721_pt1 | contig 34734 bp, 23 predicted proteins | sample UWRJL171409R4_FD_179936 | JGI IMG/M metagenome (GOLD analysis project Ga0247760, IMG submission 179936) | Plant litter microbial communities from Arlington Agricultural Research Station in Wisconsin, United States - UWRJ-L171-409R-4 | ecosystem: Environmental > Terrestrial > Plant litter >... | reverse complement strand
AAATACAAAAGAAAGCTCCCTGTGTGTGAGGAGAGCACATGACGAAAGGCTCCTGCGCTCCAGCCTAGCCTGGAGCGGTAAGGCGCCTGCGCGCCTGAGCGCCAAGAACTGCCGCTGCAGTTCGACATGTGAGGATCAATCAATTATAGTAGTGAGCTTCCAGCTCCTCCGACCATTTGTTCCGATTACCTATCACACATCGCACACACATACTAGGCTAGATGTTCAATTCCCGACATCCAAATCGCGCTGACAGATGGTGGCGCTGTTTCGAGCCGCGCATTGGAGGTCCGAGAGTGACCACCCGTTTTGGCGCCGTGTCGGGTTGCCAAGGCGGGGCTGCAAGATGTCGGGCATGAAGAGGTGTGGAAATTAGGAGATGGAACACAGGGGCTTCAGCTGAATCCGAAAAGGAATTTAAAAGGGGGCTCCCCCCCCCCAAACACGCCATTTGTTAGCTGGGCTGCCATCTCCCCAGTTCAACCTCGAAGCATGCGCACGTACGATGAACCGCCTATTGTCTTTGTTGGTGGGGGGACGACACAGAGGCAAGACGGCGGCGAAAGCGACTGCGACCATTGTGACGCAGCGCCAGACAGTCGGTCAACAACCCGCTGCAGGATCCTCGCAAGCCTCGCTAACCTCCGCTCCTGCTGATGAGCCTGAAGACATCAAGATCCCCAAATGGTTTCTCGGCGCACACGTGAGGACGACTGACGAGCTCCGGCAAGGCTCGGCTGCTTTGGTCATTTCCAACAGCCAAAGTGCAAACACTAGGCCGCAGGACGGGCAAGATGAGAATGGCGTGTCGACTATCAGTGACAGATACGAGATGAACGCCGTCTTCATCGACGCGATTTGCAACCTGGTGCGGCAGGACGAGGAATCACCAGTGTCCCCATTTTTCAGCTACGACGTGGTCCAGCTCCGCTTTCCGCTGCCAAGCAAGTGTGACAAGCCCGAGAACCTGGGGTCGAGGTTCCTGCAGAGTGCCGTTGAGCATCTGGCCAGAGAGCTCGGCGCCCATTTGGTTACGCTCACCTTTGAGAACCTCGCCGAGCTTGTCCTTCATCTCAGGGGTGCTATGAAGCTGGCCCACGTCCGCGATGCCACCGCCATGCTAAAAGAGTGGTTCGATGACGAGGACATGGCAGCCCAGGTATTATCCCGCGTCCACTGACCAGTTCTCGACGGCAGGGTACCTTTTCTGACCATAGCTACACAACATCAGATGCTTACTGCGTTTCTTTCCTCGCCGTACGCCAAACAGCGCCCGGCCCTAGACCCCGATCAGACTCATTCGCCGGATTGCGAACCATTGCTGGTTCATATCCCGGATGTTGAACGGTTCGCTCGGAAGATAAATGCCGCCGAAATTAGCATGTCGGAAGCTTTCGAGATGGCTACCGTGATGTTTCAGAGTGCTCAATCAGCGGTCGGTCGAAGTGGCGACATGTTGGTTGTCACGACAGTCAGAGCCGACTCCAGCATTGAAGATGAGGATGAAAACTCGACCCAGGACCAGGAGTGGATCTCCAAACTCGGCTCAAGGCGCCTTCAGGAGCCCATCTACATCGTACCCACAAACTCTGCAGCACAACAGGTGCTCCTGGAGGAGGATGGAAGAAAGTGGCTGATGGCAAAGAACCTGCACGGTCTGCGAACGACGATGCGTGCGTCGTGTCCAGAGGAGGACCTGAAAAAGCCCCTGCTGTGCCCGGGCGCGGACTGGACATTTCTCGACGGAACACCGGCCGCTGAGGTTCTTCAAAAGAGCCAGATATCCCAGGCCGACATGAAGCGCTGGATCCAGGAGATGAAGGGCCAGTTTGATGCCGCAACTCTCCAACACACGATAGCAGGGGTCGGGAAGAGACAGGCACTCCTTGAGGCATGGGGCTCAGTTCCCGAGAGTCTGGGAGCCCCGAAGAGCAGCAGATGGTCTGTATTTCCAGCGCATGTGCAAAAGGCCATCGCGTTGGTGGAGGAGAAGAGTGGGGAGAAGGAGCTGTACGAGCACGAGGCCAGGCTCTTGGAACGCATCCTCCACCCAGATGACGTGACAGCGACATGGGACGACATTGTTGTCGACGACGATGTGAAGGAAGATTTCAACCGACTCATTAAGGCAAACTCAGCTCCACAACCTGAGGGCACTGCTGCTGCCGGGCCGCGTTCTTCAAAACGCCGCAAAGTTGGGGGGGCACTAGTCTACGGCCCACCCGGGACAGGCAAGACGTACCTCGCAGGAGTGTTGGCACGGGAGTCGGGGCTAGTCACCATCTCCGTCTCGGCTGCTGAGCTGGAGAGCAAATGGATCGGAGACACGGAAAAAGCGATCGCGGCCCTCTTCAACCTCGGCAGGATGCTTGGACCGAGCATCATATTTATGGACGAGGCAGACGGGCTCTTTCGGGCGAGGACAATGAGTAGCCACTCTTGGGAACGGACCCAAGTCAACCAGTTTCTGCTGGAGATGGGTGGCGTAGGAAAGCACAAGAACTCGCCCTTCGTGCTGCTCTGCACAAATCTCCCACATGAGCTGGACCACGCAGTCCTCCGCCGAGTGCCAGCCTTTTTCTACATCGGACTGCCCTCGCTAACCCAGCGTGAGCGCATTCTCAAAGTCCAACTCCGGGACTGGGTCTTGGGCGCCGACGTCAACCTGGGCTGCGTTGCCTCGTCGACCACTCGCTTTTCCGGTTCCGATCTTCAACATCTCTGCGACAAGGCAACCTTCATCTGCGAGGCCTCCGCCGAAGTTGCGGGAGATGGCAACACGAACCGAGACACAGAGCCAGTCATCCGCCAGACCCACTTTGACGAGGCTCTCATGAAGACATCTCCTAAGTGGTCACGGGAGCTGCACATCTTCATCAAGCACTGGGCTGAGGAATTCGACCAGGTAGGATACAAGAAAATAGTGGGAAGTCAGACAGCTGAGGAGCAGCGGCTCCTGGCGGAAGCACGGCCACCAACAATAACCATGCTCGCTGCAGGTGAGAAGCAACAACGAAGTGGCGAATGTAAAGGTCAGGCTGACGAAACACTCATCTAGTAAAGACGGAGCTACCAAGCCTTTCGCAGACGGAGACTGCCCCAGCAATAACCCTGACAACGCGAGATGTGGTAGGGCCTCAGTTCATGTCCCCCAAATCGGGGTCCCCGGGGTAGTCGAAGCCTCTGAAGGAACGATAGGACTCTCTCTAGGGGAGTCTGGACCTCAGCCGGCAACGTTTCAATACGACTTGCTGGATACACGACCTCAGTCGAACCAGACTCGGGTCATCTCCATCTCACCCAGCCGGAACCGACAGCCGCACAGCCAGGAGATGGTGTCGTGTACGTTGGAAACGGTGGATCTCGACTCCTGGACCGATGACTATAACGAATGTCGCGTCTCCGCGGGAGATTCAGCCGCTGAGCTCCAGGACGGCATAGAGCCCGAAGATCTCCTCCCCGAGCTCGCGGGTGAGTTCCTTTTTGGTGCCGAGCCTCTGGCGCTCGCTGTGTGGAAGAAGATCGACGAGGATGAAGACGGCCATGGGGACGACGGCGCGGCTCAGCGATGCCAGGGGGGGTCAAGTCTAGTTCTACAGGACGTATCATGCCCGGACAGGTTCACATGGGGTGACTACATTGCCCTGAGCTACGTCTGGGGCAGCCAGGAGAAAGAGGAGACGATCCTGCTCAACGGCTTTCCGTTCGGTGTGACTGCAAACCTCCACCAGGCCTTGTGTGCGCTGCGCAACTCGGTCGAGGTATCCCAGCGCAAGCTGCGCGTGTGGATCGACGCCATCTGCATCAACCAGGACGATACGAGGGAGCGGGAATACCAAGTCCGGAAGATGCACCTCATCTACTCCAACGCACTCTGTGTGCGCGGGTGGGTCGGCGAGCCTTCGTCGCCGGCCCTCGTGCCGAAGCTGGTTGCCGTCAAGGAGCTGCTGGCAGCAACCGAGATAAGCTTGGAGTCGTGGGGACAGGGAGGTCCCATGTCAGCGCACGCCCGGGGATCTGGGGTCGAGAATAGTGTCGGCCAGGCCGTGATGGATGTTCTCGAGGAGTTTCTCTGTGCCGCATTCTGGGAGAGGCTCTGGATTGTGCAAGAAATCGCACTGGCGTCATCGCTCGCGTTCTGGTACGGCCCCCTCACCTTCAGCCCCAGAGACGTCCTCGGCATGTTGGCCCTGATGAGGCAGCATGGCGTGCGCGAGCTGTCGTCTCGCCGAACAGGGGCAGCAGCAGAAGACTCCCGGGCCCATCCGCAGAGGAACTATGCCGGGCTGGTCGCGGCAATAAACAAGTTCATGTCGGCGCGACCCGATGTCGCCACCAACCTGACAAATTTAACGCCGGATGCTCGGCTTGGCGTGCAGCTGGTGGGCATCTGGCGTATCTCAGGTCATCAGCTACACTCGGCGCTGAACTGCGCCCGCACATCTAAAGCTACCGATGGACGCGACAAGGTGTTTGGACTTCTCGCGCTCCTGCCCAGCGAGATCGCCCAGAGAGTCACGCCTGCGTACGGGCCGCAGCTTACGGTCGAGCACGTTTGGATACAGTTTTCGAGAACCTGCTTCGAGGTCTACGGCAACCTCAACTCCATGGTCCGATCCAGCAATGGCGTGGCGGCAGAGAAGTACCCCGTCCCGCCCGAGTGCCAAGGCCTCCCGAGTTGGGTGTTTGATCTATCCTACAGCCCCGCCTCTCACGCCGCTGTATATGGCTGGTTTCTGCCGAATCGGTACTCTGCCGACGGAGGCCTTGTAGCGCCGATCGAGTTCTCCGAGGACGGCCGAACGTTGATCTGTCGAGGGATTATAATCGACACGGTTTGCCGGCCGGCCACGTCCGAATCAACGTCCGAGCAGCAGTCCTCTCCCAATTTACAAGCTTCACTCGGACCAGAGGCCAAAGCCGCCAGCTACGACGACCTACGGCTGTCACTATCCCGCGTATTCCTCCAAGACCCGAACCACGACTTCACCACGGGGGATCCCTCGCCCCTCGACCTCCCGTACTTCAGTCCCCAAGACCTCGAGTCCCCGTTCTTGCGACCCGAGCCCGACACAACACTGTCACCACCACCAGCCCCTCTGGCCGTCGTGGACAACGATAAACAGCCCAAGTCATGGATCTCGATCCTGCAGCAAGAGAACCCGCACTGTATCCGCGGCCACATCAGCGACTTTTTCGACAACGTGATCCACCCGATCCAGGACTTCGAGGTGGGAAGAACGGCGACAAATCCCCTCGAAGGTGTCCGTCTGAGAGACCTTTTCGCGTCATCTCGCGAGGGGCCCAAATGGAAAGTTGACGACGACGACCACCACGACGCGGTTGAGCCTTACCTCGATATGCTGTACAACACCAACCTGCTGTTTCAGATGGGCGGTCAGCAGCTGTGTGTGACTGGGGATGGGAGATTAGCCAGCGTGCCAGTGGGCGCTCAGCGGGGCGACTGCATTGTTGTGCTGGGAGGGTGTGACATGCCTGCTGTGTTGCGGCCGTGTGGGGATGGATACAAGTTTGTGGGGGGCTGTTTTGTGGATGGCTTGATGAAAGGGGAGGCGGTGGTGGGGTTGGCGCGGATTGAAGACAAAGTCAGGATTTACTAGGCTCAGCTGGGGACCTTCCGTCTTATGCCAACCTTTCAGTTTCATGACACACCCGTACCGACAATACCCCTTTCTGTTAATCCATCCATCCAACCCCTGAACTAACCTATAAGCATCACGACCTAACACTCTCCGTCTGCCTCACCACCCTCCCATCCCCGTCCAACTTCCCAAACCAAAACACATGCCCCACCACCTCCTTGCCATCAGGAAGTTTCCCCTGCTCGACATGCCGCCAAGCATACTTCCTTCCGTCCCTGGCCAAATCATCACTTTGACAGACAGCTTCGGACCGTCGTGCAGCTTGTGGAACTCGGCCTTGAGGCGGTCGTAGTCTATGGCTTCGTCGTTGACCACGGCTTGGATGCTGGGGGAGAAGAGCGTGGAGAAGAAGGTGTCGAAGGTAGAGGAGGGGCAGCTGAAAAGGTTGGTGATGGTGGCGGCGAGGGAGTCTTTGCTGGTGAGGGCGGTGTCTATTTTTATGGTTGTTAGGGGGTTGGGATGTGAGTGGTTGGAGGTTGATTGGGGGCGTGAATTGACGGTTAAGTTCAGACTGGAGGGTTGGGTGTGGGTGTTCTGGTTGAGGGGCGTAGTCTAGGATAGATCTTGCCCAGCTCTAGATAGGAGATTTCGACCGGCAACGAGGGTGTCGTACTCACATGGAGGTGGCCCGCTGAGTTGGTTACTCGGCCCGTTTGCGTGACTGGGTAGGCGAGTTCTTGAAGTCGGCCCGTGCAAGTGGCTAGCTAAGCTGATCGGGCTGGGTTCGTGCTTTGCACTTGAGTGCATCAGCCAGTTCTTGGCAAATCATTCCTCGGGCAACATGCATGGATAGAATATCAAGACAATCCAATGAGCAACTGTCGCAAGTCACGGCGGCTTCGTTGGCTTGGCAATAGCATTTCACCCCGGCTTTCACATGAGCAGGGGGAATGTTCCAGCCCCCATCCAAGGGGAAGTTAGGTAGTTTCCACAACCAAGCTTTATTATCACGGACCTATTGTAAAAGTCGACTCCCAGGTGTTGCTAAGTGGACAAATAAGGCGAGACGTCATGAATTCCGAATGCGGCATGTCATTTGCTGTGATGAGTTACTTTTCCGAAGTAGCAGGCTTGAGTCTTTCAGTGGCTTGTATCCGTGGAGCCGCCCTGCAGTTCCAAGCTCTCCGGTGTGCTGTTTTTTGACGTCTGGTTCTTGCGCTTCAAATGTCTCCAGGTCAGCCAAACACCCAGAGCAGCCATAATGACGCCAACGATGGGAATCACGGTGCCGAGAACAATGGTCTCCCACCTCTTCAGTCCGCCGTCCGAGGTATTTGGACCCTCTGTTGGCGGTATAACCGCGCCTGAGGTCTTGGAGGTACCAGTAGTACCGGCAGAAGTCCCCGTCGGTCCCAACGGCGGATCAGTAATTGTCTTCCCCTCCCAGTCCTGCCTGCAATACTCGGCCAGGATCGAAGTTGCGAGATGTGGTCCAACGAGGCCATCGCATTTTTCATAGCAGTACGTCGACATGCTATCACGAAGCTCTACGGAAGCTGTCCCGTTGGCGCAGATACAACTGACGGGGTTGGCGGGATCGCATGCGTACTTTGTCTTGAACGCGGCAGAGGGCGTGATGGCGCATTCTGTGGCGCAGGGTTTTGTCTCGGCCGCTGAGGTGTATGCTGGTACGTCTTGCATTTCGAGTGCCGTACTTCCAGAGACGCTCCACGTGACGATTGTTATGAGAAGGAGGAGAAAAAGATTGGACCCGGTGAGAGTCATCGTGAGTATCAAGGCCAGCTGAGTATTCTGTGGAGTCTTGGAGGACGGCGAAGGATGTAGTACGTCGGATCTGGCTACGAAGTGTTCCGAAAAATATGGGTTGTAAGTGTCTTTTTTTGATGATTGGAAAGGCTTTCTCATTCCAGTGGAGGATGATGATATGGCTGAATGGGAGCATATAAGCAAATTACCTAAAATATCGGGTTCTCGGGCGTTGGGTATGCCGTTGTGGCTGAGGACTGACCGAGATCTGTCATCCATGCTGGTTCAGCTGAACACTGCTCGTCCGCCAACCAGGCGGCTACGGCAACTACCTTGAAATATGTCCTACAACTCCGCCGGGATAATAAAGGTTAGCGCCCTCAGGACCAACTGTTAGCCCCTGCCATAGAAAATCCTGGAATCATAACAGTGGGCCCCATGCCACGCTAACATTTATTACCCCGGCGGGGGTGTAGGCCGTTTGCCGCCAACTCAGATAATCCCAGTTGTTTCAGTCTCTTTGATTGGGCCACAAATCCGACAACTCAACCTCAACCTGTTCAACCAACGTGAAATGATGTCATTGACCGCGAGCCCCAAGCGGCTGAAGTGGTTCATGGATCCTTTGCCACACTCAATTGGTGTACTGGGAGGTGCTTCTTGAATTGCAGACATGCATAGAAACTTATCCATGAACCCAAATTTCATTTTATATTTGTCAATCCAGTGACATCTAATCAGCCCAGCTAAGTACCTTACCTGCCTGCCAACCTATCTACCCAACCACCAACCTAGATAAAGCAAAAGCACCCGTTGAACTCTCCAGCCGTGCATCTCGCAATCGGCGTCGGGAAATCCGCAATCCGCACTCCGTTACATCCATTCCTGTTGCAGGGACCGGTCTCGGCCAGGGAGCCACATACACTTGTGCACGGGCAGTCCTTGAAGTCTTCGGTGCAACGACCGATGCCCCGGATGGGATCGTTGAGGCCCTGGCAGCCGTTGGCATTGCACTTGCCGTTGGTGACGCCGCATGCCTGGCGGAGCTGGAGGGCGTCGGTGCCGACGGGGACGAGGGCGGAGGAGAGGCCGGTGAGGAGGGCGGCGGTGAGGGTGATGAGTTTGAATTGCATTTTGGAGGTTGTTGGGTGGGTGGTAATGAGTCGCTGTAGGTTTGAATTGGTGAGTTTGAGCTTCCTGGCAGTAAAAAGTAATGATGTTGATGAGGGCGGCTCACGTGGAATAAACTTTCTTTGAGTCGGGATTGAAAATGCAGGTATGGTAGTTATTGATGAAAGAAGCTGGTGATGATGAAGTTGATAATGGTTGTCGTCTTTGGGTTTCCTCGCTGGTACTTATGCCTTTCCAACTCAAGCTGGAGCATTACATGTAGGTATTCTTGTCTTCACCCCATTCTGCATTTGGTTATTTGCCTTCAAGGAGGGGATTCGCACCTTAGCCCGGCACCTGCACCAGGGGCCCTTGTTCGCACCAAATACAACCGACTGAAACCACTCAAACTGCAATCTCAGACTCACAGGTGGTTACTAACCCGCCGATTGGCCTCAGACTCCATTTTCAGCTCTCTACTTACTGCGATGGGATGGCGGGGCTAGTGCGTGATTCCGCAGTACCTACCAATTCCCAATGTCCTACTGAAATGCTTCACCCACGAATTTCATATCAACTTCTTACATCAGTATCTCACTTCCGCCACACTCCTGTGTGATTGGGGGGGTCGGGATGTTTCTTTTCCTCGGCCCCTACCGAAGACACACGTCGCAAACGGGAATCAGACTTGTCAGAGACTGCTGACTCCGGGCCGATGGTAAGTGGGGGCGCTTCCGTGCCAAGCAAAACCCACCGATCCGGGACCGCTTCTGTAACCCCAGATCGCATCCAATGCGCCGGGCGCCCGGCGTGGCATTAACTGAGCCAGCCCCACCAAAATTCTGGCATTTTTTCAGACCGCCACCACATCTCAACCATCAACCACCACTATCGGTAAAAGTTACATCAAGTACTTGTCTATCCGAAACCGTGACAATTCCGATGGCAAGCGCGATGTGGTTGATACGCAGTGGATCCCTTCAGCTGTGCTGGACGGAGGGCTGACCATTGCAAGAAAAGGAACGCCCCTGGGTAGAAGTGTAGGCACAATCTGGGATATAAGCAGGGGCTTCGACCGCTTTTCAACTGAATGTGTCGTAGGCTTTAAGGTACTCGAGCACGAGTTGATTTAGATTTTGCTGAAATAGGTGATAGGTTGAGGGAAGTTCGTACGGAAATATTTTCGAGTATAGTAGAGTATTGGAGGTATCCATGGCGAAGATTAAGACTAGCGAGCTTGGGTGATAAAGTTTCCCTTTCAGAGCTGATCATCCAATTGCTGTTTGTGATCGGGGTTGACACGGGTGCAAAAAAGGCAGTTCCAACAAAACCGCCTGTGTGCTGTTCAGCCTCCTTCCCATCCCGATGGCTTGCATAATATGTGACAATGCAGTGAAAAGGGGCCCAGGGATGCGCGCGGCTTGCAGGTCAGCCCTCTCACCATCTTTTCAGGGTACACTGTTTAATCCCCGCCATTTCTCATGGAGACTAAATACCACTCACTCTGCGACGCGTGCTCCGCGCTGCGGTTCGCCCCTCACGACCCTGGTGACTGCGGTGATCTCGACTGCCATTACGATTCCAGCCAAGCGCCTTTCACGCCCCTCAACAGATGGCGGGGCGGTCACAGGGGGGATAAGAACCGGCATTCCCTGGTCGTTCCCCATTCCAAGAGCTTCCAGCAGCTCGAAGATGCGGCTATTCAGGGTTGCCACCTTTGCACGCTTCTGCGATTTGCACTGAATCAGTCACCAGGAACGCTCTCGAGCCCCTTCCGCGACCGATGTCTACCCGGTGAGGTGGTCGTGGTGCTTGTGGAGGTGATTCAGACGTTCGCAAAACCGGAACAGGAGATTATTGTCATCTGCGACACTCGCTACTCCGTCCTCAGCGTTGCGGATGTTCCGCGTCCGGAGTATGGCTGTTCGGGAAGGATGTACATCGGGTCCATCTGGGAACTGCCGGAGGAGTTGGGCTCACCAGTCCCAGCATTTTTCGAGCCCTTAACCAAATTCTACGCACGCTGCGTCCGCGGAAAGAGCCCCTTTCTACTCTAAAGCAACGGAGGTGCTCCTGAGCAATACGGGGAGGTTATCAATGGGGTTCCGTTGCTTATTAACTATATGCCAGGACAGGTAAGGCCCTCGATTCCGGTCAAGACCCAAGTGCTGACGCCTTATTTCATATCAGATCGTCAATGTGTACACAGAGATCGGTGGTTGGTGGTTGATTGGATTCGTCAACGCTATTGCCGCATCTATCCATCAGTACGACCATCCGATGTTCGGCTTCGTTGACAAGACTCACTTTGTTAAGCTGATGGAGACAGTGCACCCAGGCTGTGAGTCTACCCCCTTCTTGTGGTCATGCAGTACTGAAGGACAACAGGCGCTTGTGGGAGGGGAGTCTGGGAGCCGCCACTCATCGGAACCATTGGAGGAGGCCAAACCTCGTATATCGATCCGGATCCAGCATCTGACAAGGTCTTCTCCCTAATCAAGGTCTGGCTCTCCGATTGCGTTGCCAACCATGATGTATGCCAGACCAGCCAGGACCGGGAGATGCCCACCCGCGTCCTGGATGTTGGGCTTTCAGACTCTCCTTGCTGTCAGCTGAAGATCGGCCTAGACCCAAGCGATGACTTTGCCACTCTCAGCTATCGGTGGGGTGATACCCTTGCCCTGACAACAACAAAAGCAACCCTCCAATCCAGGATGGCGGGAATTGAGTTCAACGATCTGCCACGCACCCTCCAGGATGCCGTTACCGTGATCCGAAAGCTTGGTCTGCGCTACATTTGGATCGATTCCTTGTGCATCATCCAAGACTCCGTCGAGGATTGGGACACAGAGTCTGCCAAGATGGGTCGTGTGTACGCCAATGCATACGTCAACATCTCAGCCGGCTGTGCGGTGAACACAGAAGCCGGCTTCTTAAACAAGAAAAACCCCCTGGAGTTGCGAAGTTGTGAGCACCCAAACTTGGTCGAGGATCACGGCCAACCAAAGGTCATCTGCCCTAGTATCCCCAGACCAGACCGCACCCTCAACAGCGACATCCTCAACAGCCGGGGGTGGATCCTCCAGGAACGAGCGCTCTCCAAGCGAACAGTCCACTTCGGCCCATACGAAGTCTATTGGGAATGTCTCCTCCACTCCGCCACCGAGCGCGAGCCCGAGGATTTCCGCAAGTCTCTCGCTTCCCAGCAGGACCAAGACAGCCAAGGACGGAGGGAGTCCTGGCTCACCATCCGCAGCGGGATGCACTATATCCAGGACCTCTCGGCCACCGACCTTCTCCGTGTCCTGGGCGATAACTGGCTCGAGGAATCCCGCCAGGAAGAGGCCCAGGCCAACTGGCTGCTACGGAACCTCGCGGGCAAGCCCAGGCTCGTTGGCCGCTTCCACCATACCCCCGACGGCGAAAGGGAGTCGTGCTATATCGTTACCCTTCCGGAGACTCGGACTCCGGAGGCAAGCCGTTTGCTTGCCACCCACCACTTGTGGTACACGCTGGTCGAGGATTACTCCTTGCGGTGCTTGACAAAATTCACCGACCGTTTACCGGCCGTGTCCGGCCTCGCGCAGATCTTCAAGCCGTCACTTGGAGGTGAGGGCTACATCGCCGGCCTTTGGGTGTCCGACATCATCAACAGTCTGTGTTGGTCGCGGCTGGCCAGCGATGGGGATGAACAAGTCTCCATGTCCAAACAGGATACCGAATCCTATGTGGCGCCTTTGTTCTCGTGGGCCTCCCTGAACGCATCCGTCACTTTTCGAGCGGAGCGCGACGAGCTACCAGTTGGGATGACTTCGGTGTCGCCATACAAGGCTACCATCCTTGACGCCCATTCCACGTTGGCCAGTGCCGACCCCTTTGGCAGAATAACCGATGCTAGACTGAGACTCAGGTCCTACATCCTGCCCTACAAGGTCGCCGCCAAATCGCATAGATCAAACCACCCCGTTTTCGATGCGCCCTCTGGGTCTCAGCTCCTGGCCGAGAACGACCGTCTGATGTGCCTGGCTGTTCGTAGCCAGATCATCAGGAGCAAAAACCCATCCCATTCTAATGGCGAGGACAAGGGTTGTCTGCTAATTCTCCCCGAAGATGTAGATGCAGCTCTGGAGCAAAGTAAGGGGAAGCAGGCGTCGACCAATCGGTACCAAAGAGTCGGGTTTGTGAGCTTCCATATCCCAATGAAACGTACAGGCAAGTCGGAGTGCCCAGATTGCGATATGTGTAAGTCTGGGGTTTTTGAGATGATGAATTCGCTCTGGGAAGACAAGTTTGGACCGAAGACAGAGGAAGCGAAGGCGGTAAGAAGAGAGGAGGAGGAAAGAAAGTTGGCAGCTGTCGGATACGCGCAGTGGCAGCTGGAGGACATTGTTCTTGTTTGAGGTCTCCAGGACGTAGATGCTCGATGTACCGGCTTATCGAAGGTACCTAGGAGTAGCCTCTCAAAGAGTTCAAACCCATCCATAAACACAGATCACCGTCCTATACTACTCAACCACACAATCGTCGCTACCAGGCTAGCTATTGCCACAGCTACAAGCAATAGTACAGGGATCAGTCATCCCAGCATAGCCATACTTGTCAGTGTCGCAAAGATGCCACCCGCCGGCGTGAAGTCACCGTACATGTAGGACTGGAACCCAGCGGCCAGAGATCCTAGCAACGTCAATAGGCCGAAGATGCGTGGGAACAGGAGCATACCTCCGATAACCCCAATCGGCCCAAATCCCAAGCCAAGGCAGATGAACAAGACAACTCAGAAGGCTATAATCTATGCGAGAAATACGGGCTATAGATCTGTTTTTGCCGATGCTACAGCATGAATTCGTCAGCTTCTAGTTTCTTTCTCTAGCTACCTAATCTATGGTCTGTTTGGTCGTGTAGGGACATGTCCCCAGGTCCTCAATTGCTGCTCCTGCAGGTCGTTTACAACGCAGCACAATCCAGCGATAATAACCTAAAAAAGACGAGACCGCTGCCTTGTGCCGTACCGCCCAATTTCCAACTACTCCCCAGACTGTTGCCAGCAATGCGTCGCTACCGGCCGGCACGCGAAAAGGAAGCCTGAGGACGATGAAATGATCGTGGTCTACGTCGCGGGGTGCGTGAGAAACAACTCGATTGATCACAGCGGCCGTTCAGCCGAGCGACACAAGGCGGACACGTCTGCAGCTTTTCCGGACTACACTGAGATCAGCAGCGACGACGACGAGGGCGATGATGACGGCAACGACAATGAGACAGGCAAGTTAGACTCCGAGTCCCCGGATGAGGATGAGAACGAAACGAGGACGAGAGCGAAGACGAGGATGAGAGCGAAAATGACGACTCCAGTGAGGACGGAGTTGAAGACAGCAGCAAGCCCGCCGCTCTTCTCAGAGCAGCAGAGATTTGTCGACCTCTTGCCGTCACCGGGTGCAACATCTTCTACACCAGCTCAGCGGGATGCAGCAAGACACAGGTGCTCCAAGCCATCAAGGCCACCCTCAGGTCCCAAGGCAAGCAGGTTTGTGTCATAGCCCCAACCGGCAAGGCTGCTTTTGCCATTGAGGGCACCACGATGTGGTCCTACGCCGGCTTGCGTCCCGAGGATAATACGAAGAAGCTAGATGCCTTGCGCGGCTACGCTGGTGGTAACAAGTACATCCGAAAGCGTTTCCGCCAGGCCGACGTCATCATCATCGATGAGATCATTATGGCTGAGAATTTACACCTGGAGTGCCTTAACTACGTCATGCAGACCGGCTGCTACGGCGACAGGCCTCTTGGCAGCGTTTTGATCATCCTTACCGGCGACCTTTACCAGCTCCCCCTGGTGAAGCAATTTCAACACTGCGTAAACTCTGGTGAAGGGTTTCAATCCGATGTCAAAAAAGGCGAGGAGGTATTCAACTGTAAGACCAGTCGCATACAAGCCAAGGAAAGTGACAAGTGGGCGTTTTGCAGTGCCGCTTCGGGCGGTCGCCAGTTCTACCATCCACCTCTAAAGCGTGATGACGCCTGGAAAACCAATGACGTGGTTTTTGCATGCCTTCTTGCTGATCCTTGCCGTTACTAGTCCTACGGCTTGTCCAGCGGGAGTCCAAACCCCCATTTGAAGCGAAAGTACGGCACTAAAGGACCAGACGGCACGCTTGAATGTCTTGGGGACGACGACTACCGCTTCGTTCCGCAACTTGACCTCAAAATCGGCATGGAAGTTGTCCTGCTTGTCAGCCTCAACCTCTGTGTGCCGGCCTCTGTAACGGATTGCAGGCCATTATCGCGGGCTTTGAGCCCTACGACAAGGACAAGCTTCCCTGCAAATCAATTGACGGCGCCCCTGGCGGAAGGACTTGTTGGCGAGCACGCCTACCTCAAAGAGGAACAGGTCAAACTGTATGCAGGAAAGCAAAAATCCTTGCAGCCCCGGCTAGCCCAGGGTGCACTTCTACAACCTCCCCACGCCGAACGAAAATTGCACGCGGACCATCTACCTAAAGTGCCTTGTCACCGAGGTCGGCGAGGCAAATAATAACAAAGGCCATGCCCTCGTGTGCCGCACGCAGATCCCGCTGGTAGCGGCGTGGGCGCCGACCACACACAAGGCGCAGGGCATGACGCTGGGGCGGGTGATTCTTGATCTGTCGCACTGTTTTGAGGAGGGTCAAGCGTATGTTGCGCTGCCTCGCGCGGCGTCGCTGCAGGGGCTCAAGGTAGCAGGGGATCCGTGGCGGCTGAGCGACTTAATAAGTCGGCCAGAAGGGAATCCGGAGGTGGGGGAGTGGCTGGTGGAGAAGTTTCCGCCGCTGGCGAAGTTCTCTGATGGGTGCTGGGTTTGGTAAGTGTTTGACTAGACAGTTTAATAGATGGGAGAACTCTGGTAGCATATGTAGGGATACGGCGGCGGCTTCGATAAGCAGGCGCTATCCGGGGAGGCACGGGGGTCATTCATCCAACGTAATTAGATCTTGTGATAATACATATTGCGGTAGAGACCGTATTTCAGGTGTTGTCTTCGTCCGGATCCTTGGAAATCAACCTGATACGATTATGATCTGACAACGACACTAGCACTATAGAGATCAAACTCCCCCGCACCATACGCCCAAGCAGTCGCAAGCATAGTCTCGAGCCAGCTCCGCAACTCGGCCAGCAGCTCCTCTGAAAATGCCGAAAACTCCTCGCGGCCTTCGTCACTGGGGTTGCAGCACTTCAGCAGGGCATCGTCGGCATCCCACGAATACTCCTTGGTAGGAGCAGGCCCGATTTCGCACCATCGCTGCGTCAGAAAAGAGTAATCCGACCAGTTCCTCCAGTCGGCCCGATAACCCTCTCCCTCCGCATCTCCACGAATGATGTACAGTTTCCTCATTTCGTCGCAGTCGTTGTGCATCGAAAGCCAGTCGCCGCCATCTTTCCGAACCGTCTCCTCCATCACGGCGAAGTGGCGGATCGGTACATCCAAGACCAGGGCCTCTTGGCCCCTCAGATCCGGCTGAGAATGTCTATTTGTCTGCTCCATGACAAAGTCACGCCATCTATCAGGGGCAACAAACAACACGTCCCGCAGCGTATTGAACGATCGTGTGGCGAGGAGGCACTCGTGGCCAGGGTGCGGTTGTAGTCGCATGCCGTTCCGGCGAAGCCAACTGAGAGCCACGCACCGGGCCTCGTGGCTAACGAAAGCCACAGGCAGCTCAAATCGAATAGCCCCGAGACGTTCCGTTCGAAACTCAAAGATGAGGTCGGGTGTATAGCCTTGGTGGTAGCTAAATTGTCCATTCCCTGCCCTTTCTTCATCGGAGATCGTACGGGGTTGCCAACAGCCCTTTCGGTACGGGAACACACACCGGCCGAGGTCCGCGGGCAGCGCGTCGTGCCACACTATTTTGCGCAGCTCGGCGGGGAAGAGACTGAAGAGCGGGAAATCGGACATGGTTGCGGCCATTCTTTCCGCGGCACGCCTGAACGTTGCGATGGGATCCCGGGATGGAGAAGGACGAATAGAGGTTTCTGAGCTGGGCGGGGAAGGAGCTTGTGGCGCTTCGCTGCTGGCATGCCCAATGATTATGTCATCAATCACCACCTTTCCATCCGATTGGAAGGTCTCTGGTATAGCACCGTGCGGATTCATGGCGACGAACTCAACATCAAACAGTCTCGCTACCTATGTACCAAGCCCGGCCCCCGTAACCCATGCTTGAACCCGTGTCTCATATCTGAACAGAAATCCATCCCACTTTTGATGAGCACCCTAGCTCTATGCACGTCGAGTCTATTCCCTAGACGCCTTGAAACTGTGGTCCTAGACCTCTAAGAACGTCCAGGTCATCTCCCAACCTCCGACTCGTGGTTTCGGGCTCGCCCTCCATGCCGGTATTCTGGCGCTAGGTGTGCCACTCACCAGAGCTTGTCCAATAGGCTTCGAATGACGGTCCGATTTCAAACTCGCGCCAATGCTGCTTAGGCCCAGAGCGAGACATGTAGCTCGGTCAACTCACGCCGTCCACGAGGGGATAGTCGTCAGAATCAAGAATGAACAATCAAGAATGTGTCGTACTCTCCGTCCCTAGCAGTTGCCAGGATCGGCACTACAATCACTGTTAACCAACCTCCCCAAACCATGTTTAAGTCCAGTACTCACTGATACTTCCACCCATCCTCCAATGTAAGGGTTGGAAAACCAGAATACTAAGGCACTTGGAAAACACCAGAGTGAAGGTAGTACAGTAAACTTCAAAGGTAGGGCTGCGTTGACTAGGCAGTTGAACTCTGGCCCTCTCGGCACCCTAAGGGGTCGAGAGGCCCCCTATTTATGTATCTATCTAATAAAGAACCCTCGATAAGGTCGGTTGCGGTGGTGCATTCCTTGCGTCCTGGCTCTTCCATTGATGCTCCCATTTCCAGTCATCCGTAACCGCATCCGGCCCCTTTACTGGAATGGTGTTTATACGAATGCGGCCAGTCCAAGCCGAGCGAGGGCCGGCCAAGCCTAGCCCCCTGAACGCGGCTAGGCCTGCTGTTTGCGGTGCCAGTGTTGGAATGGTGTGTGGGATTGGTGCGTGCGCGCACCTGATTCTGGCTCAGGGTTTTGAGGGCTCCGTGGTGTAAATCGTACCTGACATCTAACATATCCCCCCCCCCAATGATTTCAAGAATTAATAGTATTCATCATCACCCGCTCACACAGTCCCGCATTGCTGCTGCACTTGTTGGTATCTTGATCCCCCACGCTGAAGAGCACACCCGTACCGCCGCCCTGGAGCGGGCACATGGCCTTGACCTGGCGTCCGTTATAGGAGCGGGTGAACATGCCGTCGTTGCCATTGCAGGCAAATATAATCCAGGAGCCGGCTTGGGCTTTCCGGCAGAGTGGTCGTGAGTGTGGAGGAGGAGGGTGAGTGTGGGGAGGATGGTGGGTTTTACCATGAAGGGGGGGGGGGGGGGTGTTGGAGGTTGGCTGAAGGATGAGTTGGGATGTGATGGTATGGATTTAAGTTCTAACAGGGAAGCAGGAGCCTCTCTTTATACTCATCTGCTTCCCGATCGTGATGAAGAAAATGACTATCGTCAGGTCCCAAGTTGAAGGCATGGATCAGATGAGAAGGGCGAAGCCTAGCAGTGCTAAGTGCTTCTCGCAAAAGCGAGGCCCACAAATGTTGGAAGGATGGCACTTAAACCAGATCCTTCTTGAAGCCAAATTGTTGAGTCCGGCGCCATCCCAGCCTCTATCATGGTTCTAGCCTTGAGTCGCCTCTCAATCTATAGCCGCGCGCGGGCGACATTGTTCTTTTGCGGAGAGGGCTGGAGAGAGAGAGAGAGAGAGAGAGAGACTCAAAGTATATCTCGGCCACAGAACGTACGAAATGAATCCTCACGCATTTGCTTCTTTCTGCTCGCTTTAGCTTAATCCTATCAGTCTTCATTCGTACAGTGCTGGATCAATGAAGTCCGGTTGCCGGTTCGTTGTTTACGGCCGTGAAGTTGTCAAGTCCCAGTGGAGGTAGGTGTCGATGAATTGATCAGAGGACGAAGGGTCATCAGCACAGTAATACAGTTTACTCCCGCCTCCAGTGACATTTGTAAGCACGAGAGTGGCAATTTGCCGTCACTTCATCCTTGAGCTAGGTGCTGCTCTTACTCACGGCCTACCGAGTCTAACTCTATATGACCTTAGACGAACATCACTGGCACAAAGCTGAAGGATCAGTCGGCGTCACTGGCTCGCATTGATGCGAGCTTCAATCCGAGTTGAAGGAAGGGGCCACACTATGTGACATTTAATAAGAAGTGACAGAACCCTAAAACACGCGTGGGCACTCCACTGGGGGCTGGGGGGTTCTGAATCGGAAACTTGGCCGAAATAGCCAATCACGTTTCAGTTACATCCGTTGAAAGCGTTGGACTAATCAAATCCGCATCCGATCGCGAGTGTAGAAGTTGGAAAACCGATGCAACAGGCGAAGTTTAAACAGTCTGATTCGGGGTTGAAGGTTTAACCTGACCTCTTGCTATGAGAGGGAAAGGGAAGGAAGAGTGGAAGGGAAGGGGTTTCTTTGGACTGGATTTGTTGGATGAACTTGGTGACTTTGGATCGCATGTTCACTTCTTCCTGCTGATGCAGTATCGCTTACATGACACCCTGGGGTTTGATTTCGTTTCTGGCCTTTTCTCTCCAGGGGTCATTTCAGAACAGTTTTTGAGATTCTGATTGGGTTGAGGACCGGACGAAGCAGAGTTCGATTGGAGGTGCTAAGGGGATGAGAAATGAATGATGCAGAAAGGGACTTGCCTAACCCCTCCACTTGGTCTAAAATCAACACCATCCTCTTTGAACGGTCTCCCTGTTTTTGAGGGACGGGAAATGTCAAGTCAATTCAACGAATCAACATTTACCAGTACCTAGTCTTAGCGCTGACATAATCCCAGAGTTCACCCCTCCACGCGGGACTAAAATTGCAGTGATTTTTTGTTGCTCTTCAGCCGTGGAATGAAAGGGGTTCAGGGGCCCTGGCTTCCGCTCAGCAAAACTGCCTGGAAGCCTAGCACTGCCTGAAAGCCAGTGAGCCTCAGCCACGGTGTTGACGAAGCTGAACCCTACGGAGCGGTCCATAAAGAAGGAGGTTCTGGCTGAAAGCCAGAACCACAAGAACAAGCAACCTTCACACACGCAATACAATCAAGCTTTTGCAACCCACACCATTTCCATCAAACCCAGAGTGCAGTGTTTCTGAAACCAATAAGTGCAACTGTTGAATGCTCCGCGAGAGGAAAAGCCAACTGAATGTTCGCCACACACATGCAACCAAACAAGAAACTGCTCAAGTACTAACCACTTCATATCAAAAGCCGTAAAAACTCCTCATTCATCCCGCAAAAGAACCGCAACCCTTATGGCTCACACTGCAACATTCCATCAGCTTCTCATTCCCGCCAGTCTCACAACAAACACCAGAAATTCACCTACCAAAGTCAACGGAGTAGAGATCAACGGAGCTAACGAATACTCCAAACAGCAACTTCCGCAAGTCTTCCCCAATCCCTAGATGTCAGCAATGGATCGAATAAAATATCCCAATGCAATGTGCTGGTGTGGTCACTCACCCCTGCCGAAAACATGGTATTACACAAAACCGGCTTCCCCCTGATTATGCACGTATTCTCATCTTGACACGTCCCAAGTGTACCATGCAACGTGCATTGATAGGGTAGTCCGATCGGGTTGTTATATTGGTGAGTGGGAGCGGCGATGCAGGTGGTGAGGCAGAGGCAGAGGCTGAGGAGTAGGAGGAGGATTGATGGGGATTTCATCTTGGCGCCGCGATTCGATTTTACTGTAGATACGAGAAGTTGTTATCTACCCTAGGGTGTGGATGGTGTCTTATAGTCTTGATGGCTGCGGCTAAGTGATGAGAAATATGGATGCTCGGAACGTTGCCGATTGTCGACGTAATTGCCAACTCGATTGCCGAGTCACGGCAGTTGCTGCTCGAAGTGAGCCGACAATAGATTCAACGGACCCACCGAGATAAACATTTATAACTGTTTGACAGGGTGGGTTCTATCACGTGTGTGGCCGGATTCTACTATATCTAGACCTTCTAGCCTTTTTAGGCAGAAGCGGCTGCACCGGCTGATTAACATTGAGTTTTCGATTTTTACCAGCCAAATCCACGTCTTTCCGTGCAGCTATACTTCGCACGCCCCGCCTCTCCAAACGCCACGCTGTCAACAAAGGCAACACAAGAAGGTAACGCGTTGACGAAGTAAAGGCATCACTACTACTAAACTAGGGAAAAAAGCAGGTACCGTAAGGTCGAATGCTAAGATTATATCAAATACCGAGGTCGAACACCATACGACTAGTATGTAAGTGAACTTCTGCGTTCGAATTAGCGATGGCTTCAATCACTAGCTCAGGAGAGGGCAGTGGTGAAGGGGGGCGCCACAGCCGTGGCGGCGGTTAGCTGTGTGGAAAGTTATTATTTTTCGCGCACGAGGCGCTGATTCATTTCCCAAAAGGCTAAAAGGTTTAGATATAGGGCGCTAGAGGGTCTACATCTAGCCGGCCTCTGTACTTGTGCCGGAGCCTGACTTACAAGGCCTGTGTTTTGATGCTTTGGTTTCCTTCTCACATGGATATATATCGAACTTCGGAGCCTTACGGGTGTAAAAGATTCCTAAAGAGCGAGATCAGGAACAAACTGCACCGAAGTTTTGCCCAATGTCTCCATCTTAGAATACACATGGACTGAGGACCGCTCAGTAGAGAGATGATCCTGAAGAGCTAATGAGACCAAACATCCACTATATTGTCGTTAACAAGTATTGTACTTATATCGCTTTTCTTTTCAACAGAGCTGGATGGCGGGGTTAACATATTGATGATGAAAGCCTCACCCCTCAACAGACAAAACATTCAACCCTTTTAGCAAATCCCTTCCCACCCTCCGCCCAATGCACCCACATCTACACTATACACAACCCGCTAGTGCAGCACCGGCTTCAACCTACCCGCCAGCGGCACCAAAACAAGCCACAACTGAATTCGCCAAGGCTTCCTCACGCACACATCCCAATCCCCCCTCGCCAGCCTCACAGCACCCCCCACCGACCCGAACACAAATCGCTGCGCAATTGCCTCGCTCGCCCGCGGCCCAACAACATGGCGCTTCAAACGACTCCCATCTAGCCACCTCCTCACAACAGCCTGGCTAACCTCTAAGGACCTGGCAGAGAGCACGTTCCGCGCCGTGTTGGAAAGCTCGGCGCTCCCCCTTAATGAGGTGGAAGGTTCTATTTAAGCACATCAGTGCGGAGATGTGCCGCCTATCGTCTTGCATCTACACCTAGGAATGACTGGGAACTTTTTAGGCCGCAGAGAAGATTCTGGCGGTGTTGAAAGGTCCGACTCTGGTTAAGACGGGGAAGCGAATGTTGGGGTAATTCTAGTTTAGCTGCTTCACTACCACAATGGATTAACAATACCTCTACTCATTTGACTTGACCCGTGATTGCAAGGCATTAATTGAGTTTGAGAAAACCTCAACTGTTATTCCAAAAAGCCGAGCCTTGACCGCATCCCAGGCGGAAACCAACAGCATTATCCCAGAGCTTCTGCTCGGACAACGATGCCTAGGTTGGCCACATTCGATGAGCCACCTCTTGCCCACATCAGGTCACCTTCCCCAACGAAGGAGGTTAGCCATCCGAAAAAGACGGTTTCTATATCAGATATTTCCCGCCAACAGCGCCAATCCGATCAATATCTCCCAAATGGCGAGAGCGCCCACGGTAGCAGCGTCGCTCGGGGTTCGGTTCTGCGGACTGCCGGGCACTTGATGTGCCCGTTAGAATTGCAGTTCTAATGGTTGTGGCTGCACTAGTCCTTCCCGCTGGCATGTCTCTAGCTGAAGTTGCTGACGGCTGATTCTTCGCTCCGCCATTCCCAGTCAAGGAGCTTGAGCACACCTTGACAATAGTCTTGCCACCCCAGAACCCCTTGTACACCGCACAAGTATCTTGCGGGTACCAGCGATAGCTAGCAGGTAGACTAATTAGGATTCGATGTACAACATCAAATTTCCAAGGGGAAAAGGACCTACCAATAGTCGAAACCGAGCCCATCAAGAGGTTCAGTTGGGTACTCACGTACGACTCCTCCACCACGTCACCGATCCCGGCTCCGCACATGCTGATGCAAACAACTGCGTCAGAACCGCCTGAACCCATGCAAAGGTATTGGGCGAATGCCTTGGATTCTATGGCACCTGGGCCACGGGCAATGGCACCATCAAAACAAGGAGCGCATCTAGGATTGGTGATGAAACCAAAGATGTAACTGCTGGCGAGGGCAGCACGAAAGAGGGTGCCGGCTGCGAGGGACTTCATCGTGGTTAATGTTGGGCTGTTGTCATGTGATGTGTGCTGTGTAGCGGATGAACTGGGACGAACGTTCTTGAAATGCCCTGAGCTTATTTGTCGTCCTATCCTCATGTGATGTTTGGTAATTTGCTGTGCGCCTGAAAGTTCCTCAAACTCTCAACGCCCGTGGCAGATGCCGCCGAATTAGGCGGCTTCGACCGCTTACATTCCCAACCCCTTTTCTTTAGCTTACGGTAGTGGTGTAAACATAATGCATACTGTTCTTCACTGATCGCCGCGCGGCTCTCTACTCCTTTAAATCACCTGAAAAACTGCTAAAGGCAACCCATGCAAGTTCTTAGAGATGGAGTCTGGTGGAATGTCACGTGAGCACAACGTGAGTCTTCCCTAACCTCCAGTCGTGGGCCATGGCTGCAGGTTGAGGGCATATAGCCATTGCAGCCGTCGCTGAGACGAATAGATGGTAGTCGTAGGACGGCCCGGGGTGCAATCAAATGGAACCTAGAGATATCGAGCGTCGAGCATAATGGCTGGAAGAATTTACCGCGAGATTTGATTGGATTATACCAGGTTGCATCGAGAACAATCTCATAGGCAGGAATTTATGCACCGATTGTGGAGCAAAGTTGACTTACACACCCCCTGATAGCTCATCTTTCAACTCTCATTCACTTCTCGTTCAATCCTTAATCCAGTCGTCGAACTGACCTTTCACCCCCTGGGGCAGGCGGCATTCTCCCGGAGAAAGACAGTCGGCATACTTCCAAGTCATGATTGGCCGAAGCTACCTGCCCCTCCGCATCTACCCCGCGTCCAAGGTTCCATCCCGATTCTTTGCGATAATCTCTCTGACATCAGCCGCCCACCAAACATTCTCTCATTCTCAACACACAACACAATTCAATCTCTGCTCCACTACACCGTAGCAATGCCAATCGGCTTCCTCCATCTCCCTGGCGAAATCCGCAATCCAATCTACAAACATCTCCTCGTCTCCTCAGAACCCATTGAAATCTGCGTCTGCACGGGCGACCTGCGCCGTACCACCCCTAAATTTCCGCGAGACCGGCGCTGGGAGCTCGATGACTCCGAAGACGATAACGACAAGGACTGTTTGTGTCTACCCCCGCGACGAGGTACCAGCGTAATCACCGCGATTCTCGTCGCGAACCGGCAAATCCACGCCGAGGCCAACGCTCTGTTCTACTCTGCGAACCACTTTGTTGTCTTCACGTCGAAAACTTCTACGCTCTCGACGTTTCTGGACCGCATTGGGCGTCAAAACGCTGGTCTCATTCGGCATTTGTCAATTCCCTTCCCGCATGTCCGGCTTAAGGTGCAACTGGAAGAGTGCTGGAGCTCGGACGATGAGGAATCACCTGCGGGGCCGCCTTCTGTTCAGGACTACGAGAGCGTCAAGAATGATGCAGAGTTCCGCATCTCGAACCCGGCGGTCCTGGACATGATCAGCCAGCAATGCACTGGCCTGCAGACACTGGAAACAGTGGTCGGAACTGCGCAGCGCCCTAATCGAAATGTGGAGATGATACATGATGGACAACTCATTCCAAAAGCCATGCAGTTTCTGGATTCGCGACTTCGAGACGGGATACCATCGCTGAAAAACATTGTCATCAACTTGTATATGTTGCCCTGGGCGGGTCCGGAGCGGATGAAGAGATGGCGAATGTGGGAATCCCTTATTTCCGAGCTTGGCTGGACTCCTGAGTATCACTGGGTGGAAGCCAGGCCTCAGGTAGTGGATAATCGCCATTTGGTTAGACAGGATGGTGGGTATGAGAGTTCGGATGCAGAGCCTGAGATTCGAGCGGACTAGAGCACTGGGGCATAGAACACAATAGATTACTGAGCGATTCTAGTGAGAGTGTTTATTTGCACGGTGCCGCTGATGGTGACACGGAGAGCTTAGGTATTTTCTATCTTTCTCTCTAACAAAGATGCCAACAGATCCGGCCACCCGCAACGGATTCGGAAGCATCTACGGCAGATTCCACGTCGCCGAAGTTGGCGGCGAATCTCGCAGGCTCTTTACCCCTCGCGTCGAGCGCATCGAACCGCTCGTCTCAAGACCATGTTCCTCCCGCGCCTGACCCCCGGGGCCAACAAGATGTTCCGCGATCACGTCAAGTTTGTGCGATGCCAGGTCAAGCATTACGGGGTGGCCGTTGACAACCTAAGGAGGGTTCACCGGGCAGGGGGCTGGGTGAATGAAGAGGGTTTTGTTGACGGGGAAGGTAAATTCTCTTTCCTTGTTTTTTAATTGCCATGATGGAGTGTTAAAATATCGGTGGGATATGACCGTTAGATAGAGTACCGATCTCAACCTTTCGAGGCCGTGAGGGAAGAGATGTACCAAGAGTGTCTCGTGCAATTGACTCACGGGGATCCGTTAGGGGCCCGGAGCCCAGCATGGAGAGGCACCTCGTCGACGACGCCGGCAAACCCGTCAAGTCCAGAGTATAAAAGCCCGTGGAATCTCCCTGTGACTGAACCAGCATTTACGGATCTGGCCAGCTGCGCGAGGCAGCTGAGAAGGTCGCTGGGTCACATGACACTACAGCCCACGGTCAGGCTAAACAGATGATCCTCCTTGGATGGACTATCCCTGCTTTGGAGAAGGCCGACTGAGAGTCACAATGCGTGAAAACGGGAGATATCTACCACAGTGTTGGTCACAATCGTTAAACCGGGGGCGTCAGGGTGCAAGAACGGCTTTTTACATACGCGTCCACCAACGTCCAAAAACCCACATTCTCCTCAAGGTACCGCGGGAAAGAGGAGATTCGACTTTCTAACTTAGCTATCTTTCGGATGGTGGGTTCAAACCAATAATTATGCAGCAGAATTTACCTCTGGCTTAACTTGCTTGTGTGTGCAAGAATAACAGCTCTTGTCGAGAGTTCTCTATTTCGAGTCCCGAAAGCTCAAATGTCAAGTGCTTCACGCAACGAGGACTTAAACAATGCCCATCACTTGTAATAAATCAAGGGGAGTACTTAGTGCTCCCTCTAGTAATAGACCCTTAGCTCCCATACATAACCCTGATTTTCAGCACCTTATAGCTCCATCACTACTGGGCTAAAACTTATATAACTTTATATACAGGCTATCACTTGGGCCGGAGCGGCCCGAAGGAAACCCCGTGTCTGAAACAGTGTGGAAAAGACAGGGCGCACGGAGATGCGCACTGGGCCAGGGGTGCAAAGACCTGAAGCTCCTACAACCAGTTAGACGTGTCCCAGTTGGGAACGTCCCGCGCCTTAGGATAATAGAGGTCGGGAGAGTATCCCGGGAATATAATAAGTAAACGTTAGGACACTTAGACAGTTAGTATAGATAGTTATTATCGTGCCTATATTGGCTGTAAGGGACTTTAGTTCCTCACGCTAATATTACATTATTGAACTGGTGCGATGGCGTAACAGGGAAGAAATCACAAAGAGAACCACACCTACAGAACGTCGCAGTCGGCCTTCCAGGCCGACTCCCAGACTACTGGTCCTCCGATCGGAGGGATATAAATGCAACTGACGTAGAAAAACAGATACGTACCTAGTATGGAACAAAACCTAGTGTGTGACGGTGCCTAACATGGAACAGAGCCTAGCATGGAACAATAAAGGAAACGAGACCGTGGATTAGGTCATCTTCCTTTAATCAAAGGGCCAGAATGTCACTGGGCTTTTAATGAGAGGTCTTCGTAGTGAAAATCGTCGGATTGATGATTGTTAAAAGAAGCACGGTTCAAAGAACCACACGGCGCGGCCCCTTTTTGACGGTGGCACGCACCAGAGAACGCATCGCTATGTACAAAAGCGGCTACAGTAATATTACATACGGAGCCCAAAACAAGAACGACAGGGTCGGCCTGAACAAACGCCCCGAGTTATTATTTATTTATATCTTACTGTTTAGACTCACCTTTATATATTATAGTAACAGCGACCTCTAATGACAGTGTACCCTCGTTTAAGAGTGTTAGTTTAATAAGCCGTCTTTGGATCACTCCTAAGCATTGGCGTCCTGCTATACGCTCTGTCCTATCTTGTCCTGCCCCCCTTCAGGTCTGCGTCAAGAGCAGGTTGTAACACACCGCACCAGTTTACTAATAATTCTTAACGTAGTGGAGTTATTTATGGATATATAATGTTACTATTAATGTAGTAATAACCTTAGAGGGTTGTTACTATATAAACAGATCTTATATAATAAGTAAAATATAATTATCATTTTAAGGAATATTAACTTAATTATAAATTCTACGCTATGTAAATTTTTAACTGTAGTTATTACTATAGCTGTTTTAATTACCTAATTTAAATCTTATATTAATAAAGATATGGAGGGGGAGGGACGAATTAATATAGTAAATTTTCTTTAGTTATTTTATTTACTAATAAAAATTCTATAAAATAAGAAACATTGTATTATTTCTTTCCTTTAAGATAATAAGACTTTTATGAAGTTGCATTAGTGTTGGCTTAGTAGTGGTGGAGTTGTGGGATGTTGAAAATCAGGGTTATGTATGCGAGCTAGGGTCTATTACCAGGGGGGGGGCGCAAAGCACCCCCCTTGACTTACTGCCCAGACGCTTCATGAAAGACTTCCAGCTGCCTCTAGTTCTGCCTCCGAGTCTTATTCCTTTCTCAGTGGCGGACACCTCCCGGGTGTGCAGAGCGGCGACTTGGCCGACTCCTTACGTGGTACGTTCCGGGTTTGGATGAGGCGGCAGAGCTCTGCGCAAATTTGCCGGACACGTACATCGCCCCCTGTTAGTCCTGCAGTGGGCCGCGGCCAAGTACGGGTGGGATTTACTACCTTACCTAAGGTAGCCAACGTGTGGCCGCCGCTAGGGAGGCCAAAAACTATAATAGGAACGAATTGAGACTGCTTGCTGCGGATGTGCCAACGCTAGGTTATGATCCAATTGGTGTCACCAAAGGCTTTATCGACGTGGCAGGCAAAATGCAGACTGGAATGGTCAGAAGCCAAGGACCGAACAATTGGCAGGTGGAGCTTTGCGTCCATTCCTTGAGAACGTTATGGAACATGCAGTCGATTACCGGACGACCCCAAGCGCAATACGGAGGAGGGCCATCTAATGGCATTGATTTTCTTGAAGAGATACTTCTCCGTGAGCTGGCAGTACGTGGTTGTCATGGTCCACTACTTGGATATTGTGATGTGCTAAGGCGGCCGCCGGGCAGCCTGCGACCTACAGTCGGGCTGGCCTAGCATTTGTTTGGTATAACGTGAATGAGGAGCCAGGTACACAGTTTTAGGAGAGCTGCGATGATATCCCGACAGACCGCTTCCGTCTTGTGTAAGAATCTGCACCGTAGTGCAACGCTCCACAGCTTTCTCGAGCTCCGCTGTCCCATACTAAGACCGGGCCACAAAACATTATTCCCGGCAGTATGCAGTTGGGTGGTGTGGGCGAAGAGGAGCAATCAGGGCGGGACAATGCGATTTGTGTTGTGGCTTTGAGTCGTTCGCGGGCCGCTGAATTGGTCGAGCCAGCTCAAATAGGCAAAAAGGCGCCGAGGATGCCTCACACAAGGCAAGTACCACCGATTTATTGGCGAAGACTGAGTGGTTGCATTGAGTCCGACCACCGTTTTAGGCGATCTGATTGGGCGCACCGCGGTGCAACAGATTATGGTTGTGCGTCGGCGACAATTGATCACTGGAAATCATCAGCGCTTGCAGCGGGGCAATGTTGCTCACCTATAAAACGGGCACCCCCACGGATGGCTAACAAAGGGTAAATTTTCACACTGTTGTCAACCGTGCCGGTGTCGGAATTTTTACTGTTTTCAAAGCTGACCGAGGAAATGACAAGGAAAGCCGGCCGCACTGTCATCGTCAAGAGTTCCAAGACGGAACGAGAGAGAACGCCCTTGTCCGGCATCTGTTCATGTCAACTTTCGGGGATCAAGGTATCTCGACGACAGGCTCATAACACCAGCCGGCCAGAGAGTCCAAATGACGCCTCGAGGACAGAGCTTTTAGCTCGGAGAGATCCGAACCACCAAGATCAGCACACCCGCAGAATCAGTGACACGACGTCAGGGTCAGCAAGCCCGGAGTGGCACAACATCCATCCCGAGTCTCCCAAAGCAAAATCGCCCACTGGCAACCACTCAGACGACGTTTACCAGTCCACAGATTCAGAAAATGAGTCATTTGTCCTAGTCAACAACACTAGGGGATCCCGCAGGCGACAGTACACTAGGAAATGTCCATTTTTCACGCGTGACCCCAACAAGCACGTTCGATGCGGCCGTTTCGACCTTTCGCCCGGATACGCTCTCACAGACCACCTTTTCCAGTGTCACCTACATCTCCCCGTCTGCTACCGATGCGGAAGCATGTTCAACTCGGTTGCTCGCCGAAACGCCCACGCTGTCTCTGGGGAGTGTGATCTGGTCGAGCCTCCTCCCACTTTTGAAGGAGTTGGAGAGGGCACTATCTACGAGCTTGAGGCGTTGGTGTCTTCATGGAACCAGGGCGTTGGTCGTCCGTTGTCAGACGAGGAGAAGTACGCAAGAATTTGGGAGGTGGTGTTCCCTGGGGAGTAGGTTCACGGCATATCCTCCGGCACCGGGGTGTGCAATAAGGGTCGCGTGGAAGCTGATAGGGCTCGCTCGGGAACGAGGTTTTGGTCAAAAACGGCATGGGCTTCGTATGTGGGGCTTCTACCTTAGGAGACGGAAAGAAGAGGAACTTTGGTCTTGAATGGCCCTAGTGGAGGCACGATGAGCCGTTTGAAGGGGAGCAGGCTTTTGGTTGTCTGGGACCTGAAGTTGTTTTGATTTGGTAGTGCAAGGAAACCAGGAATTCCGTGATAGCGTGGGGGACTGAAGCCCAGAATAAGCAACAACGCGGTATACAAAGAAACAATTCATCCTCCCAGGCGCAGCCAGAGCTCATCATCCGCAGCATTAACCGTCATGGTACGTACAAAACCGATATATCCAAGTAAAAATCATTAAAAGGGAATGTAATTGACAGAACTTTTCGGCAGCAATCATTCATCATCAACATTCATCCATTGTGGGTTAGTTCTAACTGGGCGCCTACGTCGCCATATCACAAGGGGACAATCTGAAGGCAGCAACGTCAGCTTCAAAAAGATGGGAAAGAGTCAGGTGCGGACATACCTACCAGTCTTGCCGTTTTAGTGCTGGTACCCTGAGATGCAATCCTAGTTCTTGTTCAAGGTGGAGGTCCCGGTCGTGGAATCCTGGCGTGGGCTTTCACGCGCGATGTCGGGGTTGGAGGGTGGAAGATCGGCTGGACTGACCCCGAGCCCACGGATCGGGATGGGCAGGTCCTGGCCGGCGTTGCCGGAACTCTGTCCGGTCTCGCCAAGGTATTCGCCATAATCATGCAAGAACTCGTCGGACATCAGAGGCTCGACGTCTGCCGTGGGGCCCGCAACTGCAGGGCCGAGAAAAACTGGAGAGCGAGCTGCTACTAGACGCTGGCCCCCGAACATTTGGCGAACCGCATCTAAGGTCGCCGCGCACAAGTCCGGCCTTGCGGACTGGAGTTGGAAGATACGTTCGGTGATGATGTCGATTGAGTCTTCGTTTATTATCGCGTACGGACCGCGGAGGCACTGGTCCTCTCCGATTCCCGGGAAGATGATGGTCCAATCGCGACGCCAACGTTGTTCAAGCGACATTTTGGAACCCTGGGCCATGGCCTGCAGCTGATTCAGGCTCACTCCCACAAAGGGCGCAGAGGGTACCAGATCGCAACGGTTTGGCGCCCTGGCGTGGTCTTGTTCCTGGTCCGCTTGTTTGAATACCATCCAGCATCTTGGACAGTGAGAGGGCAACAAGTGCTCTCGTCTGTGATGCTGCAGTAGATCGCCATACCGCCTGAACTTAAATGTGGTTCTGCCGTCTCCCTCCCCGGTCCGCGGACGACATTTGTGAAACTGTGACTCAAGCGGACTGCGAGCATAGTAATGACAGACGAAATAGGGGCCTTTCAAGTCCGATTTGTTGCGTTTCGAAGGACTGGGAGCTGTGGCGCCTCCTCCGTCAGGTGGCTGCTCAAGTGGTCTCTTATATCGCGGCATCGTGGATTGCAGACTTGCAGGCTTTCAAGTTGCCTAGGTGGATATGATGCATGTACCGAAGAAGGGATGGAGCTAATGGCTCTTGAGGACGTGGGGGCAAATTTTCCAAGATTTGAACACAAGTTGTGTTCCCGGCAGAGCCACAGGATGTGTCATTCGACGTTGGGTGTTCTATACACCCACCCACCCTTCAGGCCGGTCCGGCCCTGAGACGAAACCCAACCGAACGCAGGCGGTGTTACCCGACTCTCTTCTCGACTAATTTCCACATCCTACAACTGCCGCAGAAGTTCAATATCTCTCTCCTCTAGCAACTATGGCCACTCCACCACAGCCCATCGCCGTCACCAAGGTCTCCGTCAGAACACCTTCCACAACTGCAACAAGCAAGATGAACGGCTCTTCACGGAGGGACAGGCAAAAGTAAGACGCTCTCGATGTTCTAAGCCTTTCTGAAGACCTCTTGTGAGATGACTGACGTTTTGGATTTAGCTTGGCGGCCATCTCGCCTGCGGCCACCCCAAAACCGACCGTGATGCTCGACCTCTGGTTGGCTGACCCATGGCCCCCCATCAACCATGGGCGCTTGCTCGAACGATTGTCAAAACCCGACAGACAGGAAAGCGCTGCGCGAGCGAGTTCCGAAGCACTCGAAGCTTTGCTGCGGTTCGACGATCAATTCGGAATCGACGCACGGGGTGGCCCGGAAAGGGTCGTCGGAAGTGATGGTAAACGATGTGGCGTGGACGGGACAGACGTAGGGACCTCTGGGGGACTCTCTCTTCATCTCAAATAAAGTTCTGACTGCTCGCAACGCTCAATATCTACAACGCGCGTGGCATTTGATTCCCTCTCTATTTACAGGACCTTCAACTATGACACGAATGACTAAATGCAAACCTGGAAACCATCGCACTGTATGGCGACCTTCACAAGTGATCCCCCTTGACATCAACTACGATATCACTGCGACCCCAAGGCTAGTGGCTTGTGTTTGGGGTGGTGATTTGAGTTTCGCCCACCCACAACGCACTGTCAATGGTGTGGGCAGCATCAGGACCCCACGCAGCCCCACCTAATAACACAAGTTGTGTTCCAACGTGGGTGTGTTGGGCCGGCCAATTGCGGCCACCCAGCCAAAACCTTGGACGAGCTGTGGTTGGTCAGCTCCTTCTCCAACACAACTTGTGTTGAACGACATTTGTGTTGGGTCTGCCAGGTGGCCGTCCATGTTTAGTTGTTTTGTAATTCTTTGTGCGAAATTCTCTGTGGTGACCTGGGAGAAAGTTCGGACGCCCTGAAGCTGTCACGACCTCTGCAGCTGCTTTGAGATTACGAGCACAGATGTCCGCCGCGTTTATCACTTGTTCGACTGCCTTACTAGCATCTCACTGATTCTGGACGTCTACCTACTTGCCAAGGACTTCTACTGTTGGGTTTTCGCTTTCCCTTTTCGAAATCCACAATGATTTCAACGACCAGGCCCGTGCGGGACCAGAAGGCCCAGAAGCGTCGGATTGGGCGGCCTCCAAATGTACCGGCACCCAAACGAATCGCAGACAGTCGGCGCCCATTACTTCCAAGATGTCGACAAGAGTCCCATCAACAACGTCATGACGAGGAGACCCGCAGCTTTCCACCGCTTGCACCAAAGGTGGGGGGCATGGGCGTGCACGAACAAGAGCCACTTGATATGTATCCCGCAACCAGCTGGCATTACAGTCACCCGACGCCAACTGTCGCTCCCTCTGAGCCGATGTTCGCGCCGGAACTCCAACACACCAACAGAGACCGAAGATTTGAGCAAGTAGCGTTGAAACCACCCGTGCAACCAAGGCGATCAGATGTTCAGCTGCCTCGGGGTCCACGGCCTCAGAAACCAGATGATCAAGAGAAGCGGACTTTTGCCTGCCCTTATTATAAGTCTGATGCTGAAACGTATCAAGCCTGCCGGCGGTACAAGCTATCCCGCTTCAGAGACGTGATGCAACACATCAGACGGATACACGTGGTATCTTTGTTTTGCACGCGCTGCCACGCAGTTTTTGACTCGCTACCATCCCTCGAAGCTCACGAGCGTAGTACTCAGTACTGCAACGTGCGTCCCCGAGCAGGCATCATTTCTCGACATCACCTCGACATGTTTGGAGAGAGGATAAAGGAGCACAATAGCAGTTCGGAAAGGGATAAGACAGGGGAGGATCAATGGATCGACCTATGGGATTTACTCTTTCCCGGAGTTGACCACCCGGCATCGGTGTATCTCGAGAGTCACGAAGAAGAGATGGCATCCAAGCTTATGTCTTTTTGGACCGACCACTGTAACGAAATAACATCACAAGCTATGGCAAGAGAAATCGCCGAAGATAAGGCCGTGGCGGTCCGAGTCTTTGACATGTTTCTTCGCCACCTTCTAGAGCAGTTCCAAAACGATGGGAGAAAGAGTCACCCCAACTCTGCTAGGGCCACAAGCGAAAGCGCACCTCACCATCCGACATCTGCTGAGTTCGAGAACATCCTAACAGAGGGCTGCACTTCAATTTCCAGCGAGTCGGTCACCGAAGGGACAGTTTCATCCGTGGAGAGCCAGAGCAGCTGGATGCGGCCTGAGCACATCAACCACTTCTCTCTCGACAACAATGACTCGGATACTACAGGGCAAGACTGTTTGCTGTACCGGGACTTTACTCCGTCCGGCCTTTCAATCTTTGATCCTGTTTGGACTCCCACAATGGCTGCTTCAATGAATGGCCAAGAGCTACTATTGCCTGGGGATGATCCGCCAACAACACTGCCGTTCTCCCCGCGATTATCAGACATCATTGATTTGACCGGCCCTGATTGACTGGTTGTATCATTGGAATCGACATAAAACTTGGGTGTCACATCCCCCAATGGACGTTCCAATACGTCAACAAGCCAGGAGGTCTCGTTGGCGTTCAGGAAGCCTGAGTCAAAGAGTGGCTCAACGACCTCTTAGGGGTCAGTTGCCCGTTCAGAACAGACTGACCCATGATCCCAAGGTACGTCAGCTGAACCTCAAGTACCTACATTACCGTGTCAGAAAGCTAATACCGAGAACAAGATCTGGCGATATAGAGTATCATCTCCTTCCTTCAGATGCAGGCCATCCCAATCTAAAGAAGAACCCCCACAACGAAGCGAAGGGCGACACCATCAAGATAAACGCTGTAGTTTCTCCACGCGGGCCTCATCCATTTATCAGGCGAATATGCCCAACGCTGCTTTTTACCAGTGCCCAGGTACCTAGCATAGGAACACGTTGAAACATATACCAGCCTGTGAAGCTACTACTACTCAGGAAGGAGAGGGGGCGAGTTGCTAATGATAAAAATAGAGGTTCGGCTTTGGGGATTTTAGGATTCATTGGATCTACAGTTTCGGTTTACCATTCTCTCGCTATCTGATACAATGGAGAACTGACGTATCTTCACAATGATAGACTTCGCCCCCTATGAGGCTGTTGTCTATCACTCCCCCCCTTGTCGCCTCTGTCGGGCCTATCCCTACCTCTAACCTTATAGTATCAAACAACTAATGTCTAATATCCGTTCCTACCTTTCCTGCCACTCATTCTCCGACGCCCTCAACGGAACCGCTTCTGACATCTCATCCTTCTCCATCAACCGCCCAAACCCACTACCCTTCCACGCCCGTGACGACGACAATCTTCATCTTTCCCTGTCCTCTCGCCACCCCCCTTTGTTTGCCTTGTCGGCCTCCCCTCCCTTCTCG
>Ga0247760_1000720_pt1 | contig 34783 bp, 40 predicted proteins | sample UWRJL171409R4_FD_179936 | JGI IMG/M metagenome (GOLD analysis project Ga0247760, IMG submission 179936) | Plant litter microbial communities from Arlington Agricultural Research Station in Wisconsin, United States - UWRJ-L171-409R-4 | ecosystem: Environmental > Terrestrial > Plant litter >... | reverse complement strand
GGGGCAGGGGAGGGGAGGGAGGGTATGGATGGAGTTGAGTTGATGGGTGGGGCTGTTCTGGAGCTGGGGGGTTTGGAAACTCGGGGGTTTGTAGGTGGGATGGGAAGGTTGAGGTTGTTGTGGTGGTGTCTTGTGTCTTTTGATACAGAGCCTTAAAGTTCATATGTGTTGCGATAATGGACGCGCAAGGGGGTAGCCTCACTTGACAGCGACAGTGTAATCCTAACCGAGCACAAGCAAACATTCTTGATATTCACATCTAGCCTGTACCACGCCCATATTTACGCCCTCATATCTACGCCAGGCACTCACTTATCGAAGCCAAAACACCAACGCCCCAAACACCACTGACGTGTACATTTATATCCGTCTGCCCTCTACTCTACCCTCTATGAAACCGCACAACACCGCTCCCTCAAGCCCTTGGTGTCTTCGCCTTGTTCGCCAGCATCTGTGAAAGCACAAAGTGACTAACATCCTCATCAGCCCAGTAGCTCATATGTGACGCAATAGTATTGATGGGATTAAAATCCAAAACGCTCCTGTATCACAAATTAGCACCACTCATCATCAACTCTCTCCAGTCCCAGGTCACTCACTCTTGTATGCAATAGTCAATCCTCCCGTTGCGATTCAGCGCTCTGGCCTTGATCTCCTCCCTCCGCATCTTCGCAGCCTTCTCTTCCTCTTCCACGATAGCATCCACATTGATGGCCGTCTCGGTATTGAGCCCCTTTTCCTTGGCGATAGCCAGCCGATTCTTCTGGAACTTGCTGTACAGCGTCTCAAGCTCGTCGTCAATTAGCGTCTGCTCGTTGCCACTTTCTGTAACGCCACGTTTGCCATCCGCCAGCTGCCGCTGACGCTCGGCTGTCTTTTCACTCTTCATCACGTCGGAGAGGTTCTTGTCCGAGATGACACCTCCGGCAATGTTAGTTCCCGCGCCAGGGCTGGGATCATGGTGGTGTTGCTGCGCGTTGATCCGGGCCACGTCTTCTTGGCTGAGCCCCAGACTGCGGTTGAGTAGGCTGGTGGCTATCCCGGCGCTAAGATTGCTCCACAAGCCGCTGACGCTTTGGCCGACTTTGGCTCCGATGCCGGTGAGGCCTTGGGGGGTGACGGAACCGAGGAAGCTTTTCTTCGTGTATGGCAGCTGCTGCGGCTTTAGGGCCGACATGGCGGTTGAGACCAGGGGCTCAAGTCGGTAGGCAATTGGGTCCGACGGGTGGAAAATATTGAAGAGCTGCGAGACCTTAGGCGATGACACACTGAACGGAAGCCCAGTAACGGGCGAGACGCGCTCATCAGTGTAGGCATTGGGCTGTGTAACGGAGAGGAACGGATCCTCCATGTACTCCGGATTGAGGGGGCTCATTGATGGCGCGGCATCTGGCAGACTGCGGGCAGCGATGGTGCGGCCCTTGAGCATCTGGAATAGGCCGATGGGCGAACCAACACAGTAGAGACCCTCGACGTCGAACTCAAACTCCAAGTTCTTATTGTGGTCTTTCGGCTCATATCGATCCTGGGATGGCCAGAAGCGGAGGGGGTTCCTGGACTGCTGTGCTGGTTGGAATTTCTCCCGCTGTCTACAGAGAATGTCGAACATGATTGCAGACCCCAAGGAGTGGCCCATGATGTGAACCTTGCCCTTGAATTCAGGGTTCCGCTCTTTGAACTGTCTAAAGATCCGATTAGACTCCTTCAGAACGATCTCTGTGATCTGCTCCCGGTATCCGCTTTGGTAGAGGAGAACGTCCAACGCAAGATCCGAAATGAGTGACCGGGCAAACGCCATGCCCTCAATGGTAATGTCTTGAAGTGAGGGATCTGGAGGGGGTTAGCGACATGGCTGGGTGGGAATGTGGGAAATGCCAACATTCGTCTTCCTCGTTCAACGCCTGTCCAAGATCATGCTCCCCTCTTTTCTGTCTGCGTTTCGGAAAGTCCAGTAGATGCCGCCAGACAACGGGAAGAACTTGAACACGACAATTGCCGGGCCCCTTCTCGCCAATCTCGGAATTGAGACTTCGAAGATCATCAGAGAAGGAATAAACTGACTTGATAGTCTTCCGAAGCGTATTCACATCATGTACAAAGTTCACGCTCTCCATCCTGTGACAAGTCAGCGCCAAATAATGGAAGGATAGGGGCGCGCGCAACGAACCTTTTCCCCAAAAGCTGTCCGATACCATGAGTGACAAGAACAACATGCTCAATCTCCCGACCCTGGCTCTCTCCAGCTCTCGCGTTGTAGTCATCTAGCATCTCTTTCTCCTCCCGCTTGCGAATGGCCTCCTGCTCTGCCTCTGGGTCATCTGTCCCCTCGAGCATGTTTGACAACTGCCGAGTGAGGCGATTCGTGGTGCTATCGACTTCGATTGGTTGGTTTTCCGTGGAACCATCACCGAGTGACTCAGGCGCGGCTCGCGTACTTGGCGGGGCAGAACGTCTTTTGAGAGCCCTCTGAAGTTTTTCAGCTTGCTCTAAAGAGGTTGATGTGGTTCCTGTGGGAGTCATGGGAGTCGTGGGCCGCTTTTCTTCCTTGGTTTTCTTCGGCTCCGTGTATCCGCGAACAAGTTTCACGCCGCTCATGTAGCCACCACCTGCGAATCTTTCATAAACAGTGGATGTCACCCAGGACAGCATACCCTCAGATGACAGCCACGCTACGGAGGCATCCTGGTATGTCGCAATGCTGTTGATGTGTGCGCCAAACAGGCGGTGGGTTTGTGGCTGGTGTGGCGAGACAGGGGAATTAGTCTTCGCCATTTCAGCCTGGACAGCCGCAGTAGCTCTGAGATTGTCGAGGGATGACTTGGGAGTGACGGTACGAGTCCCTGAGTTGCTTCGAACCCTGGGCGGGTAGGTCCAGGGCTTGATTTTCAAATATCCCTCCTCGAGTTGAGCGGCCAGGTTCTCCTCACATGGGCGGACAGTTGAACCCTCTGAATAGAACCAACTGCCGCGACGGACCTCATATACCGCACCTTCCCAGTATACGGGGCCCAGCTCGCGTTCATCAATATCCACGTCGAAGAGAAAGTCTTCATTGACAGGGACCTTGATTCCACCCGGCTTCCCAACTTCATCCTCTGGACCATTGGTATTTGCCATATCCGCGGCGGAGACAACCCTCGGTCGCTTTGAGCCGGCACGCACACTAACCACAGCCGTGCCGGATGCCCTCTCCTCCTCCATCTCCTCCAATTTCTTTTGGTATGCGGCTTCAAGAGATCGCGAATCGGCAGGGGAGAATGTAGCGAACTTCTTCGGTAGCACGGTGAGCTTCTTGGGGTCATCGTCCTTCTCGTCCTTTCCTCTGAGGAATTTGGGCTTGCGCTTCGGGACCTTCACAAGACTATCAGCATGTGCAAACGCACAGAAGGGAGTACCGGGACCAAGCAACACTCACATCTACAGCATGAAACCATTGAACCTTCAGCGGCGGGCAGTCTGGAGGGTATTTCTTGAAGCTGTGACCATAGAACGGATTGACTGCGTGGTCCATGGTGCTGGGCAGCGGGGAGCTCGGCTGGGGGTCTTTCGGCAGGGGGGTTGAGGTTCGACTTCCGGCCCACGGATTGATGGAATCGACGGCGGAGGCAAGATATGACTTCTCAGCCTTGCGCTCGGCAGTTCCGGAAGCCATGGATCCGGTATGACCCAGCGGCCAACCGAGCGCGGCGAGTGCGCCGCAGGAAGTTCTCGGCTTGCGTGGATAAAGGCAGCGTTGCCGGAGGGTACACCGTCCAAGTCCGCGGCACCCTCCTATCGTCGCAAGGAGCGCCAACTCGTTGTGGTCTGGTGTTGTGGCGGGAGGCTTGCAGGATTGTGCGGTGGTTAGGACACGAAGCGGGAGAAGCGGGAGACCGAGGTTGGGCTGCTTTCTTGTCGCGAGCCGCGGTAATGAATCGGTGAGCCGAGCTCGTCAAAGGTTGAGCAGATATTGGTTATAAGAACAGGTCATCTAGAACTTGGGGGTATAAAGTGATCAAGGATCTAGCTGGCTCAAGCTTCCAGCTTCAGGTTCAAGTTCGCTGTCCTGACGCGGCGCGTTTGTGAAAGCGGTGAGGAATCCCGTCGGCAACGATGACGGAGTGGTTATCACCACTAGCGCTTGATTGGCGGGAGCTTGCTTTCCCGGCAAGCTGCCGGCAACGCTAGGTACCTTTCCCAGCCACAGGGTACTTGCTGGTCCTCTGCAACGCACCATTGGCTGCACCACTGCGAAGTCCTTTCCGGCAGGATAAAGTATCCAGTCTCAAGTGTGGGGATCTTCGACTAGCGCGGCGCCAAGGACTCTGGCCTGCATCGAATTCAGTGGTGGGGTACGACCGAATTGGAGTCATCCGCTGAATGCCCCGCCACAAGACAAAATTATTCCATCGCATCCATCTCCTGCGAGCCGAAAGTCTGTATTGCTCGACTCGTCGCCAACCGCCCCAACCGCCTCTGGTCACTTCAAATCACAATTACGAACCTCGCGAAGCTTGAGTCACCGAGAATAATCATCCATCAGTTTGGGCTGACCGCTATGAACCGGTAGCGCATTGGCATCGAGGGGCATCTGTTCCACCTCACGACCGCGCGAAACGCCGCGCGACCGATTTGTCTCCAACTTTGAGTTATCCGAACCTGCCCAGGCAGAAACATCAGCGAAATGGCGCCCGAGGTCAGAGGGCCTCCCGTCAAGCAGCAGCTGGTTGACCAGCTGCCGAAGCGGTTCAAGGCTCTCAAGTTCGGTATCCAGTAAGGAACCAGTTCATTTGCGGCAACGGACACGGTCCAGAAGCTGACGTCCTATCTGGGTAGATCGCATCAGGACATTGTTAGCCAGGGCGTGCTAGAAGTCTCGGACAACCTGCTTTACGATGTTGACAAGGGGCGAACGACCTTCCCCCACGGCCCTCTCGACCCTCGCATGGTATGGCGTGGACTTCCGCGGTGGCGCAATGAACACAGCTGACATCTCGACAGGGAACTTCAAGCAAGACTGGGACCTGCGCGACATGTTTACTCCCTTTGGCGGATTGCATGGGCCACTTCGGACATGTTCGACTTCCGCTTCCCGTCTTCCACATTGGATACCTCAAGTACATCCAGTCTACGCTTCAGAACATATGCAAAGACTGCTCCAGGGTTCTTCTCGAAGAGACCGAACGTCGCACCACCCTGAAGGAGCTACGTCGCCCGGGAATCGATAATCTTAAGCGGACACAAATTCTCAAAAGAGTCAACGAGCAATGTCGGAAAGCGAAGACATGCCCCTACTGTGGGGAGGTCCAAGGTGTCATCAGGAAGCTGAGCGTCATGAAGCTTGTGCACGACAAGTTTGCTTCCTATAACAAGTCGACAGCACAAAAGAAGGTTGCCCCGGAGAGCAAGGTTGCCTTCGACTCGTCTTTCGAGCATGCGAAGAGGTTCCTGCCGGACTTGGACAAGCACACCAAGAAGGCAATGGATGATCTCAATCCTCTGAAAGTTTTGAAGCTCTTCCAGGCCATTAGCCCAACCGATTGCGAGCTGCTCGGCCTCAATCCCGCCGAGGGGCGACCCGAGATGTTTCTCTGGCAGTACGTCCCGGCACCGCCTATTTGCATCCGACCGTCTGTCGCACAGGAGAATGCAAGTAACGAAGACGACATCACGAGCAAACTCTCTGAGATCATTTTATACGCAGGAATCTTGCGCGACTCCCTCCATAAAGGCACCACTCTATCTAACATCATGGAGCAGTGGGAGTTTCTGCAGCTGCAGGTCGGCCTGTACGTCAATAGCGAGGTGCCAGGTCTCCAGCAGCCCGGATTCGGAAAGCCGATTCGCGGCTTCTGCCAACGCCTCAAGGGCAAGCAGGGCCGCTTTCGTGGCAACCTGTCGGGCAAGCGTGTAGACTTTTCCGGCCGGACAGTTATTTCCCCTGATCCCAATCTGAGTATTGAGCAAGTCGCCGTCCCACAGCTGGTGGCCAAGAACCTGACATTCCCCGAGCGTGTCAACCGTCAAAACATCGAGAAGTTGAGACAATGCATCCTCAATGGACCAACCGTTTGGCCTGGAGCTCAACACGTAATCAAGAAAGACGGCGTCAAGTTCAAGCTGAAGTTTGGTGGCAAGTATGTGCGGGAAGACCGTGCCCGGGAGCTCCAGTTCGGCGATATCGTTGAACGACACCTCGAAGACGGCGATGTGGTTCTCTTCAATCGTCAGCCCTCTCTCCATAAGCTCAGTATCATGGCGCATTTCGCCAAGATCAGACCTTGGAGAACCTTCCGCCTGAACGAGTGTGTTTGCACTCCCTACAACGCCGATTTCGACGGCGACGAGATGAACCTTCACGTCCCGCAGACGGAGGAGGCACGCGCGGAGGCGATGCAACTGATGGGTGTAAAGCACAACCTCGCGACTCCCAAGAATGGCGAGCCTATTATTGCAGCGACCCAAGATTTCATCACAGCCGCTTACGTGATTACCAGCAAAGACCAGTTCTACGACCGCAAGACCTTTACCTATATCTGCACCCACATGCTGCTCGGCGACGAGCATTTGGACCTCCCAGAACCAGCGATCTTGAAGCCCAAGATGCTCTGGACGGGCAAACAGGTGTTCAACGTCCTCATGCGTCCCAACAAGCAGTGCAAGGTTCTCGTCAACCTCGAGTGCAAGAACAAGGTTTACAAGAAACAAGGGAACGAGATACCGGACATGGATATCAACGACAGCTACCTCGTCGTCCGCAACTCCGAGGTGATGTGCGGCAGGATGGACAAGTCGACTGTCGGTGGCGGCAAGAAGAACTCTGTGTTCTACGTCATACTCCGAGACTTTGGCCCGGACGAAGCTGCTGCTGCCATGAACCGTCTTGCAAAACTCTGTGCTCGCCATCTATCTTTGTGTGGCTTCTCCATTGGCGTTGGCGATGTGTTCCCATCGCACACCCTGACTGCTGCCAAGATGGGTTTGGTCAACGAGGCATATGACAAGTGCGACAAACTTATCGATACTTTCAACAGGGGGAAGCTCGAAAAGGCCGCAGGATGCAACGTCGAGGAGACATTGGAGAACAAGATCTCCGGAATTCTCAGCGGAGTTCGCCAACAGGCAGGAAACTACTGTGTTGATACACTGAGTATGTACAACGCACCCCTGATCATGGCGAAGTCAGGTTCCAAAGGTTCCGATATCAATGTCGCTCAGATGGTCGCTTGTGTCGGGCAGCAGATTATCGGTGGCAAGCGTGTTGCGGACGGCTTTCAGGACCGCACGCTTCCGCATTTCCACAAGAACTCACGCCAGCCACCTTCCAAGGGCTTCGTCCGGAACAGCTTCTACACAGGCCTACTGCCAACAGAATTCCTGTTTCACGCTATCTCGGGAAGAGAAGGTCTCGTCGATACTGCCGTCAAAACAGCCGAGACGGGCTACATGTCGAGACGTCTGATGAAGTCTTTGGAGGATCTATCTACCCAGTACGACGACACGGTCCGCACGTCTGGCGGGGGTATCGTCCAGTTTCAGTTCGGCGCCGACAGACTCGACCCCGTGGATATGGAGGGCGAAGCCAAGCCCGTCAACTTCGACAGGACATGGAACCACGTTGAAAATCTTACATGGAAAAACGCGGATCCTTCTCTCCTTCCGGACCAGATGAGTGAGACGTGCATGGAAATTCTTCAAAAGGAGAGGAACAAGTACGTCCGGCGGCATCTCGTGACGGGCGAGGAGCTTTACTATGAAGAGGACAAGATCCACAACAGTGGCGACTACGATGTCATGGTAGCGATCGATGAGCATGAGGGTGCCAGGCTGTTCCTCAGCTCAATCCAGCAATATATTGGGGAGCGTGCCTTGAAGCTAGCGACAGCACGAAAGGCAGTTGGATTAGACCCTCGTCTTCCGACCAACGACCCGAAGGTGCTAAATGGCTTCGCTAACTGGGAAGCCGCGCAGAAGAAGCAGGGCCGAAAGCTTCCATCTGGCCTGGGCCCTGCCGAGGCGGAAGCCCAGCAGCTTCATATGGACCGAGTCGCAAAGGTTTCGGAATCCACACTGCGGAGCTTCATCCAGACATGTCTGCATAAGTATCGAAAGGCGCAGACGGAGCCTGGCCACGCCGTGGGAGCCGTCGGTGCGCAGTCAATTGGTGAGCCCGGTACACAAATGACACTGAAGACTTTCCATTTCGCCGGTGTTGCTGGTATGAGTATTACCCAGGGTGTGCCACGTATCAAGGAAATCATCAACGCGTCCAAAACGATCAGCACCCCCATCATCACATGTACGCTAGATAACAACAAAGACATCAAGGCGGCCAAAGTTGTCAAAGCTAAGATCGAGAAGACATACATCTCAGACATCATCAAGTACATCGACGATGAGTGGCTGCCCGATGTGGCCAAGATCACGATGAGGCTCGACTTGGATGCGCTCAAGGAGATGGAGCTAGGTATCTCGATGAAAGATATTGCAGACGCCATCGTCAAGGCGAAGAAGCTCAAGCTCAAAATCGAGCAGGACGACTTGCGCATCGGACCGGACTCGATCGAGGTTATTGTCCGAAATACCTGGCACGATGCTGCTGGCGCCAAGAAGATGGCGAGAGTACGAGCCGCGGCCATTGAGAAGGGTGTGTCCATGTCTACCGGGGACGAGTCGGCCGCCGACTTCCAGCTTCGGGTTAACTTCCTGAAGCGGCTACTACCGCAGGTCCCCGTTTCTGGATACCCCGAGGCTGCCAGAGCTGTTATCCAGACGACCGAAGACCCGGAGAACAAGGGCAGTTACACGAACAAGGTTCTAGTCGAGGGCTATGGCCTGCGTGCATGCATGACGACGGTCGGCGTGGTTGGCACCAAGGCATATTCTAACTCGGTCATGGAATGCCGTGACGTGCTTGGAATTGAGGCTGCCCGGACGACCATCGCCAAAGAAATCGGTAGCGTCATGGGTGACATGGGCATCGATCCTCGCCACATGGACCTTCTGGCGGACGTGATGACATACAAGGGCGAGGTCCTGGGTATCACTCGATTCGGCCTAGCGAAGATGCGCGACAGCGTGCTGCAGCTTGCATCGTTCGAGAAGACGCCGGATCACTTGTTCGACGCGGCGGCCGGCATGAAGACGGACCGCATCGAGGGCGTGAGCGAGTGCATCATCATGGGACAGTCCATGTCGATAGGAACCGGGGCGTTCCAGGTGGTGCGCAGGCTTGGCGTCAGGGACTACCAGGTTGTACCGAAGCCGACGCCGTTTGAGACTGCTTGGAGAGCGGACGATCTGGCCAGGAGGAAGGCCAAGTTCGAGAAGCGCAAGAGTGGGGCTTTTGCGATGCAGAACCATAGGGCTGTAGCGGTCGCATAAGTCGCAAGTGCGGGCGTGCAGGGACTACCTTATGGCGATATGATGGGTTGGGGACGGTTTATCTGCTTTAGCGATGTATGTTAGGTGAATGAAGGAGTCTGGGGCCATATGCTGAGGTGTTGGTCGCTGTCAGAGCCAGAGGCTTGGGGAGCTGGATAAGTCGCTTACCTAATACCTCTTTGACATATCACCTGACTTGGTGATGCACTTCGTGATCTGGTGCGTCGCGTTTGTGCGGGAAAATACTGCGTCATAGTGGGGCCCATGCTTTGGAGTTCAACGCAGAAGCTCAGCGCCATCGCGCCTGCGAGAAGAACACCCGGCTGACTCCTCTCAAGCATTGCAATCATGTGCGGCAGATACGCACTCGCTTTGGTAAGCCGTACCATTATCCCACTCCTGCAGCTGCCTGCGTCAGACGATGGCAACTGACCGTATCTATCACAGCGACTCTCACAGGTCCGGCGCATGCTAGAAGACGATGACATGCCCGTCGACGACGCACCCGAGGACGAAGGCGAAGGTGGCCCGCGACACACCTACAATTTCGCACCAGGGAACTACGGCATCGTCTACCGCGCCGATGTCCCTGACCGCGGCGCCGGGCCGAGTCGCGAGCGCCCCGCCGGAGGGAAGACCACTTCGCGAAGCAAAGCTAATGAAGCCTCCGCTACAGTTACAGAAGCGGGCGCAGACACAGACGCAGACGCAAACGCCGAAGACGGCGACAACACCACCACCAGCCAGGACACAACCCACTACAAGCTCCAATCCATGAAATGGGGCCTCATCCCCTTCTGGACCAAGCGCAACCCCGACTACGCCTTCATGCTCAAAACCATCAACTGCCGCGACGACTCGCTCGCCAACCCCGGCGGTATGTGGGCGACCATGAAGGCGCGCAAGCGGTGCATCGTCGTCGCACAGGGGTTTTACGAGTGGTTGCGCCCTGGGGGCCCGGGAACGAAGGAGAAGGTCCCGCATTTTGTGAAGCGCAAGGACGGAAAGCTCATGTGCTTTGCGGGGCTATGGGATTGCGTTGCTTATGAGGGGGAGGAGGGGAGGCATTATACGTATACGGTTATTACGACGGATAGTAATAAGCAGTTGAAGTTTCTACGTGAGTACTCAGTCGGTGATATTTTCTTCCCGTTTTGTCCTTTTTCCTCTTGTCCGGGGAGTCCTGAGACTGTTACTCCTCCTCGGACAGAAAAGAAGTCCTCCAGAACTGGTGAATTTTCGCTAATATTTACCACAGATGACCGCATGCCCGTCATTCTGGACCAGGGGTCGGAGGGGTTGAGGACGTGGTTGGATCCCGGGCGGTATGAGTGGAATAAGGAGCTGCAGGGCTTGTTGAAGCCGTATGAGGGCGAGTTGGAGGTGTATCCGGTCAGCAAGGAGGTTGGGAAGGTGGGGAATAACTCGCCGAGCTTTGTGATACCGGTGGCGAGCAGGGAGAATAGGAACAATATTGCGAATTTCTTTGCCAAGGGGGCGAAGAAGGGGGAGCTGAAGGATGAGGGGAAGGTCAAGCCGGAGGTGGAGGTTGTTGTTAAGAAGGAGGAGGGGGAGATGGAGACGGAGGCCGAGACTGTTGGGGTGGACGAGCTGGAGAAGACAGCCGATGATGGCGGGATGGGCTCGCCTAGGGCGGGGGTCAAGCGGGAGGCTACGTCTTCGCCGGGGGACGGGGAACCGCCGGTGAAGAAGCTGGCGCATGCGACATCGCCCGTCAAGATGTCGCCGTCCCCTGCCAAGGGTAAGCCGCACGGGCGCGCAAAGATCAGCGCGACAAGCAATTCTGGGAAAAGTCCCGCGAAGAAGAAGGGGAAGGCAGACGGGAGTCAGAAGATCACAAAGTTCTTTGGGAGCAGCACCTGAGGTGTTGCCGGTTTTCTGGGTTTGTTTGCTTCTGGAGTTTGGGATCGGGTTGGTGGACTGAGTACTTGTATGATGTGAATGACCTGATGCGAATCTGGACGGGATAATGGGGGTGGTTGGCGAATCTTGGCGAATATGGGAAAAGTCACTTCAAGTGTTTGTTGATGCCACGCATTTGTCGTACAAAGTTTAATCTGAAGCTGGCAGCCGGGTGATGTTTGCAAACAGTCCTCCTCAACACCACGTGCTGAGTTGGCGATAGCATCACCATACCACGAAGCAATAGAGGGTTAGCGTCCGCTGCAATGAACCAGATGCAGCGCTGAAACACAGCCCCCTCTGTTTAGCCAAGGCTTTGTTATCACCCTGTGCTTTTTTTACGCCGCATTGTTGATGAGCCAATTGAATGCTCACCCGTCCGTCACGATATTGCTTGGCCCGTCCCTGCGTCGCTTTGCATGCCACTTTATCCGATCGACAACCAAAAAATCAGGATGAGCTGGCACTCGCAATCGCATCGACGCCAAATGACCCGGGTTACCCTTCCGTGACCTTGACGAAGCCGCAGTTCCGTAGTTGCCGCTTTCGCCGTCGCTCCGTCCCTCCTTCCTCCATCCCAGAAAAGGACCGATCGGCCATAAAGCTGAGGTGTGGGTAGTCACCGCCAGTTTTGCGCGCGAGCTCCCTCATTCACTGCCACTCCAGCGCCCATAAAGCGTGACAGCGGCTCGACCGCCTCGCTTCGGCCGGCTGATTTATCTTAATATCATCAACCAAACGACCAACCGACCTCATTTCTGTCTCCGAGATTCGCATATCTCAACAATAGGAGAACGCCCAGACACAAATCCGTACACCGCACACACAAAGCGCATTTAGCGCCGCGCATTCCCCTACCACCAGCACCACATTGCCGCGATAATGCGCGCCGCAAACACCGTCCTCGCCGCCGCCGCCATGGCGACGGCCGTCTCCAGCCAACAAACCACCAAGCAATACATCGACCCCATGACAGGCTTCACCTTTCAAAGCTTCTCGCCCGGCGACGGCTACCGCTTCGGCATCGTTATGCCCCAAGGCGACACCTCAGATCTTATCGGCCAGCTCACCGGCCCCCTTAATGGGGAGGGCGGCGGCTGGGCGGGCATTGATTTCGGCAACAGGATGGTCGGACCCCTCCTGATAGTCGCCTGGCCCGCCGGCGACGCCGCCAACAGTGTGATGATCTCCCCGCGCCAAGCACACGGGAAAAATCCCGATAGAGTAACCGTCTACACAGCCCAGCCCATCAAGCTGAGGCAGATCGCGAAGGGGACATTCGCCAATGGGTCGCACGTCACAGCCACCTTTGTGTGCGAGGGGTGCATTAATGCGGATTCGTTTGACCCGAAGACGTCGCAGACGGGGCAGTTTGCGTGGGCGTATTCGTCGAAGACGGTGGTCACTCCGGGGAGTGCGGATACGGTGTTGTCAGAACATCAGGAACGGTATGGGAGGTTTGGAGTCGATTTAGATGGCGCGAGGTCGCCGGAGTATGCATCGTATGCGAAGCTGGCGCAGTCGGCGACGAGCTCGGGGGGGTTCCCGGGGCCGACGACGACAACTATGGGTGGGGGGGCGGGTGCGACGAGTAGTCCCGCTGGGGGTGGAAAGTCCGGCGCGGTGAGTAACGGGAGGATTGGAACTGAATCCGTCATCGCGCTGACGTGCGCCGGGGCGCTTTACGCGATACAAGCTTTCTTGGACTTTTGAGTTCTAGAATAGGTTTTCAAGGTAGCGTGGGTGAGATTTCATTTCTTGTACATAATAAGCGGCATTGATAGACTTCGCCGGGCGCTGGTCTGCTTTATGTATTTGGGAGCCTAGGTTGGTTATGGCATCAATGTTTTACCTGCCGAGGGTGTTGTGTCACTGGCATGTTGTGTGAGACATGTATGTGTCAATGAAAAGGGGAGGGACTGAGACACACGGGATGCTGTATCGGACGATCAAGACAGGAGGAAGTTTCAATGGATTCAAGGAATGGGGTCTTTCGAATATTAGGTGAGTGTCTCCTGTTCCATGCTCTCACGGTCAGAAACCGTAGGTGCTCAGGGCAGCTTTCATAGCCAGATCCCAGCGGAAATAGCCCAGTCTGAGGTCAGCCGCGAGATTTCTGTCCATCGCTGCGATCTCTAACCAGTCGAAGATAGCCTGAAGGTGAGACATCCAGCCAAGTCAGCCAGCGTACAAATTCCACGTACCCGGCTAGGAAGTTCAGAAGAAGGGGCAAAGGCGGGAGCGCATGACACCGACATACGGAAACAGTAACGAACAGCAACGGGACACGGGACTCAGAAACAGCACACACATCAATGTAGCCCTCAGTACTCCTGAGCTTCTCGCTTACTTCTTTTTCCACCACCAAACTGACATCCAGAATCGTGTCTGCCTTCTCCGTCAGATTCATCAGCAGGTCACGCTGCCTTTCACACAGCTCGTCGCTGAAGGCCTGCACCGCGTATGCGATGTTGAAGCCTGGGAAATAGGGTTCCTGGTCGTCGAGCACTAAGGCGAGGGTTTTTTCTGTCGTGATGATTTCGTCGAGACCCGTGAGGATGGAAGGCCAAGGGCCCTGGCCGATGATTCTGAGGGGGGTGTTGATTGCGTTGACTTGCTTGACCTTTGGGATGAGGGCGTTGGACTTGGTGGCGATGGAGATGAGGGGGTTGACGACTTGTTCGCGGGTCAGGGCTGCGGAGAGGGCCGCGGACAGCATGACGACTGAGGCGGAGAGACGCATCTTGATGGATGTTGTGGATGAGGTGTTGGTGTTGAGGGGTTGGAGGACAGGTAGGGGTGGACTGGGAGCACCCTCTTAAGTATTTCTCTAACTACCTGTGATCTAGGAATACGCCCGTCGGGTTGCCCGATGCCAATGCCAGTTCATGCCGAGGCATCCCGGTGTTGCCAGCAACTTCGGAAGTCGAAGTGGTAGAGTGAGACACGGCAACGCCACGATATCATACTTCCCGAGTCACCAAAGAATTACGGAGCCATCCAAGGGCAGACTGCTTTGGGGAAGTCACGAAAGATGCTATTACGGAGTGTTACAACTACTGGTTCAGTCCACCAACCAGTGTGCCGTATTTCTGACAATGTGTCCAGGTATCTCGTATTATCCTTCGCGTCCTGCACTGAGATGACCCCCCCTTCAGCTCGGTTTCCACATCTCAAAGACCGGCGTCACACTGTCATCCGTCGTCGACGTCGTGGTGGTCTCATATTCCTGCATGGTCCCCAGCTCTCCTGGAACGAGAACCTCAAGCCACTCCCCCCCTTTCGACTTCACCCACGATGCCGCCCCCACCGACGCCGATCCCTCCTTCCGGGGCGAAAACCACAGGTTTGCTGCCTCGTGCCCAGCATCGTCACACCCGATCGTGATCCGGACTGTCTCACCACCCGGCAAGGTTGTGATGAGGTGCGATGTAGTCCACGACTCGAGACTGCTACCATTTGCGAGATACCGGCGTTCCGCGACACTAAGACGGCCGTCAATCTCCAGCTCCTTCCCGACTTGATATCGAGGGGATCTGCAAGCCCACTGTCCAGGGCCTCTCTTCGCTGATTATATGGTCGGACGGGTATCAGCCCAGCGCTTGGCGAAGTCGTGGTACAATTATCGCATCTCGAGGCCAGCATTGAGAGAGCTTTGCTGCTTCTCTTATTCTGTCAAGCCCCAAACGATGTGCAGTGCTCCTGCTTTGCCACGCGGGTAACTAGGCGGGCGGGCGCTTTTGGCTTGGACAGTTGGGTGTGGTTGCTGCTCAGTTACAAAGGGGCACGAGAGTACACTGGGATAGCTGATTGCAGAGGTAAAAGGTTTTCACCGACACTACATGCCTGTCTGTTCAGGTAAGTATCTATCAAAGATCGCCGACCGCTTCAGCCCCGGGCGTAAACCCGGCGATGGTCTTTACAATGGCTGCATCGAACAAGACCAGAGAACTGTTCAGCGGCGACGAGAATTTCTCCTCCAGAATCCTGCGCAGCAACATATTTGCAAGGACCTATCACATTAATCAACATCGCGTCTCGCAAGGGAAGAACCCGAAAAGGAAAAGAAAAAGAAAGCGGATCAAGGGACACTCACATTCGCCCCATCCCTAACCCCCGTAAGCCTCTCCCCATACTCCCGACCCACCATCGGCGCAGTATAGCGCGTAGCCTTGGTACCCAAGACATCCAAAAACTTGACATTTGCTTCCGAGAACAGCACGAATCCCTTCTCGATATCCTTCGCGTGTTCACCTTGGAATTCCGCATCGCTGACGTTCTCGCGAGCGTAGTCCTGGGCTTTGGCTCCGATTTCGTTGAATTCCTGAAGCTTGCTGTATAGCGCCACCTAGGGGCCCGATGTCGGGAAGAGGATGGCGTTGACCTCGTTGAGTGGTCTGGTGAAGCTAGCGAGGATCGAGGAGTGATTTTCGAGGAGGAAGAGGTAGTGGATGATTTCGTCAGCGATGTAAGGGGCGGAGAGGGCTGCTGTCGCCGTGAGGGCGGCTAGTGTGGTGATGAGGGCGGAGAAACGCATTGTTACCTATGTGTGTGTACCTGTAGTGGTCCTGCGAGTTGTGGTGAATTAGGACACACATGCAGCTGGACTGACGCCTACTTCTTGCCAGCAACGCCCAGCCCCCCGCGCTTGAAATAAGCGCGGCGACAACCTACCAATCATTGCAGCCAACCCAGGATGCGGGGTAATAGTCGCTGGGCAGTCCGAACTTTCCCTCACGACGCGTTTTCCCGCGCGCTCGCCTTCCTCGCCACGAGGGACCGCAAGTTTTAGACCCCAGTCGGTGTCCGTGTTCGAGACCGTCCATTATCCGTCCCGGGTAGCGATGTCTGAAGGGTGGAGTAGCAAGGTGGTGTATCGGCTGCGCAAGCTGCCGAGCTGCATTTCGGATCCGCGCGATGCTGCTTCGCTGCTCAGCCAAGCCTTCTCTGTCCCCACGGATCAAATTACTATCTTCTCGCTTGCAGACACGCTAGACAGATGGGAGGACCCGCCGTCCAAGGTACTCACTCTCCAACTAAAGTGCAGGCCCGAATGTCTGGGTGATACGAAGGCCAACGACACTTCGGAATGGTCGATTCAGATTCCTCGCGGCAAGCCCAATGAGATGATGATCCTCAACACTCATTTCAAAGGCATGACAGTTCTTAGCAGTCCTCCCCCGGATAAGCATCACGCTGAGTGAGCAACACATCTTGACCCGGCTATCAGTTCTTTTAAGGCTGACTTATTTCCCAGTTCTATTACCATCTCAGGCCTGGGCAGCCATCCATTTAGATCCTGGCAGCCCCACGGCGCAGATAAGGCCTTTATGTGGATTAGGGATGCCCTTCCCATTTCCATCCTGGGTTACAAGCTATTATCTATGGTTATAAGTCCTCACTTAGACAGAGCAGTTCATTTCAGTCCATCAGCGACATTACGCAGACTCTGGCCCGTCAATTGAAGCTCGGTGGTTAGTGTCTTCCATCGTCAAAACCTATCGTCTTTCTCACGCACAGTTTAGGCGGTTTGGTTCTGAAAGAAGCAATAGTTCAGATGGCTGGTCGAGACAAGAGCTTTTCTAGTATTCTCGACAATATCTCAGGGGCCGTCATGTTTAGCGTTCCCTCACTGGGCATGCAGCAATGTCACCTCATGGCTATGGTGGAGGGCCAGCCAAACGAGTTTCTCGTTAAAGATCTTTCACGGCAAACTAGGAGGTACCTACGTGATTTAAACGCCAGGTTCAAGGGGCTGTCTTTTTTGCGAACAGCAGAGGTGCTCTGGGCATATGAGACACACGAATCGCCCACAGTTATGGTAAGTATCCCCATTATCCCTGACATAGTCGTTCCCGTTCACTGACCCACCATCTTATAGAAACTGAACAATAGCACAAAGTGGGCGAGGACAGGGCCGCCCGAGGTCCTAGTAAGCCCCGAGTCCGCCACATGCCATCACTACCGGAACAACAAAGCCGTGACCATCCCCATAAACGAGGACCATTCTAACATGGTTAAATTTTCCAGGGGAGACCCAAACCTGGAAGTGATTACAGACTTCATCAGGGAACGGGGCACTGTTGATGTCCTTCAAAATATCGACACCAGTGACCCTGTCAAAATTAACGCAAGCCTTCCCCCTGATGGACGTTCCGGGCAGCGAGATCGCCTCTTACCAAAATCCCTAAAGGCGGACTTCACCGAAACAAATGAAGAGCTGTAAGTAATACAGACACTTGAGGAGCTGGTAAATCTTCTGTAATCACTTAAGAGTACGTATATAAGACCCTTCGTTCATTTTTACGTCCCCAAGGGTTACTAACTTATAATCGTGACCGTGTCTCAGATATGCATCACCAGCTATATTCACCAGAGTTAGACCTCCGTTTCCAGCAGATTAAGAATCCGTTTCAAAATACTTTTGAATGGGCTTTCGATCTGCCTATATTAACAAACTGGTTACATCAAAGGTTTAACGCGAAGCTTTTCTGGATTCACGGCAAGCCCGGTTCCGGGAAATCTACCTTCATGAAGTTCTTATTCAAGAGCCCCTATACGTGGCAGCTCCTCTATAACTTTTAGGAGAGCGACGCCCGCGAGATTAAAGCCGGATTCTTCTTTCATTATCGAGGCAGTGCGGCACAAAAATCATTTGAGGGTGTTTTACGAAGCCTGATCATCCAGGTGGTTTCGCCATATAGTGAAAGTTATCGGGAAAGGTACCAGAGAACGCGAATTTGGTATCAGCAAAGGAAGAGGCAGTGCAATGAGCTCAAGGGCCGTATCCGAGAGGCACATGCAGTGATGGGAACGGCAGAAGAACAAATCCCGGAGATCAAAGAAAAGATTAATCAACTCAGGACCAAGCTTGAGAAGGGGGATGATGACGGAGACAACAGAAAGTCCATGACCGAGGCCCTGGACGCCGCCCAGAGCGCTTTGAAAGACTTGCAAAAGGAGTATGCCAAAAGTCGAGTTGCGGTACCCGAGCTGATTGGAGTGCTACAGAGCAAAGTGCAAGACATATATAACGTTGCGATTAAACTCCGCAAGGAGGAGGATATCCCTATAAGGAGTTTTCTAAGTCAAATTGTGGGCGACTTTGAAAAGCTGGATTCCAGACCAGAAACCAAGCTTGGAAGAATCGTTCGCCAAATCTTGAACCAGGAGATGCTAAAGATGAACTTGGTCCTCTTTTTCGACGCACTTGATGAGTTCGATGGGCACCCCGATGTTATATGTCGGTTTATCAAGGGCTTGGTTCAGGGGTCAGCACGGTCAAAGACCAAGGTCAAAATCTGTCTATCCAGTCGCCCGTGGAAGGCTCTCCAGGACCATTTTTCAGCATATCCCCAAATCGCCCTCGAAATGCACACCAAAGTCGACATCGAAGATTACGTGACGGGATCCGTGAAGGGCTGGAGAAGCACCATGCCCTTCGTTAACCAGCTGGTCTCAGCCATTTTGACCAGGGCGAACGGAGTATTCCTGTGGGTTAGGCTCGCCGTCGGGGTCTTATCGAGGTCGCTCAAACCTGACGGAAACCCGGCTACGCTCGAGCAATTGGAGACACAGCTCTCACAGCTCCCGAACGACCTATCTGAGTTTTACCAGCTTATCATTGAGCGTATTGGCCGGTCGAATCGTCACCGGACATTCGCTTTGCTTGAGCTGCTCGCTCGCCGCAACCCCAATGTTCCTCCGCCCACGGCTGCTCAAATACGAGAGGCTGTTCTTGTCTCAGAATGCACTGACTTCCAAGACGCAGAAGAGATCCTCAAGGCAGCGCACGCGGCGAACACAGCCGAACAAGCAAGAATCGATCTCGCCACATGGGGTGGAGGCCTCGTCGAGATTGGCAAAAGAGACCGTCCCGAGCTGATGCACCAAACCGTTCTAGAATTCATCCTGGGATTGGACTTGGATTTCAAAAAAATTGTCCTGGGCGATCGGGCCGAATTCGTCAGCGAGAACGGACATTCGTTCCACGCCAAGTACTGGGCGTCGCGAAAGAACTGGGAAAATCTCAGTTGGTCTTTTGCCAAGAGAAATCTCTCGATCAGATCCCGCGCTTCCAAACACTTGTACTTTGATAGCGAGACGGTTGGTGCCAAAGAAGTTCACCAGCTTGCGTACCATGGCGAGCGAGCCGAGGACACCACGGGCAAAAGCCAATTTGGCTACTTCGACAGTCTCGCAACCCTCCACCATCCCGGCTCCGACGACATGGCCTTGCTCTTCTTACTCTTTGCCATTGTTGGGGGCGGGCTCAAACTGGGCACCCGCGACTGGATCGCGAGAAATCCTGGAGAGCTAGAGCGACTGACACGCAGTTCGTCCGACCTCGAGTTTCCCTTGTTCAGCTCGACCTTTTTCGCGCCGGTACTGTCCGGATTTTATACCGGGCACATCAAGATTTTTCGCATGCTATTAGAAAACGGCTTTCACATCAGCGCTGATCGCCATTTCTTTCCTCTAACCTGCGCTGCTTTGTGGGATTCCGAGTTCCGGAAAGGCCCCGGAGTTATTCATCAGTCGACTCTCCTGGAGGCGGCGGCCTTGATTCTCAAACACGGACAAGACGCTAATGCGAAAGTAGAACTGGAGGTTTTTGACGACTGTGCTGACAACCTCAACTCGACATTTATAAATGTCAGTGCATTACATATCGGTCTGCCTGCCCTCGCTGAGCAGGTTCTACAATATGGCGGGGATCCTGACTGTCTGGATGAACGCGATCGGACTGCTCTCGACTGGCTGCTGGACTTCCCTTCGTACATGGTTAAACCCAAGGCGTGGAATTGTCAGCGAAGATATGATATGTGCAAGATTTTGATTGGGGCGGGAGGGTCAATATCACCGCACGCCAGAAAAAAGGCGTGCTTGGAATCCATGGCTGAGTTTGAAGGGGAAGGCTATGATACAGGGCTGTTTCATGAGAGACTGGAAGTGAAAGAACGGAACGGAGCGTCGGGCAGCGCAAGCCCAGCATGGGCTACGAAAAGAAAGAGGGTGGATTCGTTCGAGTCGTGGTACTCGGCTACCACGGGTGACTAGAGAAGGAGTAATTATTTTCGGGTTGCTACTTCTCTGAGGTTTGCATTGCAATTCATTTATGACTCCTTGAAACAAATCAGCGTCCCCTCATGACGACCAGGCAGGTCATCCCCTCTGTAACTGTAATATACTAGTAGTGATCCGGCCTCGAACCCTCAGCCAGCCCCCACTCTCCCTCCTTTCTCCCCTCCACTGTCACTCACATCCATGTCTACCCCGCGAGCCCTCTCCATAAACGAACCCCTCCAACTTCCCAAACAGCTCCAAGACCACGGGATCTAAAAATGGTAACAAATTTGTAAACCCTAAGCCTAACATCCCCGCCATTCCTGACCTCACTCTACTAGTTCCTTTCCTTGGGGCCGATTTCTATGCCCCTATTCTAGGTACTCGTCACCACGCTTGGTCAGGCGATAAAGCCGTGAAGTGCAGGCACTTTTTGTCCTTGGTGCCATTTGCTGTTCAAACCCCGTTATTAGCTTAACCATTCTCCCAAATAACCAAGATTGTCTGTAGATACTTACGCGCCCAATCTCACCAGAGCCCAGTTTAGGCCTCTGGCTATGAAGCGCGAGTAATTTCGCATCCTCGTCCGCCGTCCAAGCATGCGGACTCAGCACACGGGCACCGACAGCTGGTTCAGCTGAGGGAGGACGAGTATCCCCCTCGTCCTCAACGTCCTCTCCCTCGAAATCGTCACCTTCGAAGTCGTCACCCTCGACGTCGTCGCCCTCAGAGATGTCGGCATTCTTGGCAGCTTCCAGGCTGTACACGGCGTGTAGGTTGGCAATTTTCTCGTTTCTGGAATGTAAAATGTTAGTCACCACACCAACTCTTGCCCAGGTACTTTGCAGTATACCTGATGTAAGCTAGGTAGGTAGGTAGGTAGGTACTCACTCTGTCTCAGTTAAGAGATGGCGGCATGCATGCGCTTTGACAACGGGGTTGCCGTCCTGACCGACATTTTCTAAGTCGATGTGTTCCACGCTAACTTCCATGAAGTCCGCACAAGGCAGGAAGTGCCGTTTCTTCAGAGGCCCTCTTCCCTGTGCGTCGCGCTCTTTGAGCATGGCGAATTGTTCAATAAGCTGGTTCTTGCTAGAAGTAGGTGAAAGGTTAGCCGGCGCGCTGTGCCTGGCGTGAGGTGCAATGGAGGGGAGTCGAGGAAGATGTCCGAGAAGCCGGAAATCACGGGGAAAACTCGAATGTTTGCGGAGAAAGATACTGCCAACGGCGGCTTACCAGAATGCCGTGTAAAGTGGTTCTGCGGAAGCTTGTGCCCGGCCAAGACACGCCGGCAACTCGGAGAAAACAATGAGGCACATTGTTGGCTGCAGTGACGGAGTGGTATTTGCGAAGCCTGAGGAGCAAGAGAGAAGGAGGAGGAGGGGCAGAACTAGCCTTGGGTCAAGTTTATCAAGAAGATTTCACCGACGAGAGTGGCAACTTCATCCCATCTCTATTCTCCTCATGGTGAATGTGTGTTATTCACTGGTGTGGGTCGTTGCTATTCACCTGAGAGGCTGCTATTGTTCCTTACCGCCCATTGAGTGATTCAGTGGTGAGCTTTTCAACTGATCTCCGAACTCCTGTTTGGTGATTGCGCCTGATAAGCAGGACGCGAAATGTCGCGACAGGCGTGTTGTGTGGAAGGCCTAAGGATGGAGAGGGACATCGATTGAAATGGAAATGCCGTAATAATAAGTATATGTAGCTAAAAGGCAAAAGGAACCCTTGTGTTGAGAATCGTGAAAAAAGGGAGAGTTTGCGGGTCAGGCCACCACGGCAGAGTTAGTCGAAGGAAAATTCTGATTGGCAGAACTGGGCCGACCCAGAATGATGGAGAGGAGGATGGCACGCAACTCTCAGGAAGAAACCATCACCATCACCATCTGGCACCTCAATCCATCATCCTCATTGCAGTCTAGGTATGGAAGCATGGTGACTGAGTCGTCTGGGGCGTACTGAACCCCGTTCCTGCTCGCCTATCAGATTCCTTGGCTCTGCCAAATCTACGACATCTTACTCGCCCAGTCCAAAGAAAACTCAGAACGACGGTGCTCACCTCAATATATATCCGCGTGGGCGGGCAGTGACTTGACACTTGGACGCTCTTCAAAATACGCCACTGCATCAAACCTTACTGACTCTTACGGGGAAACAGGAAGGCGGTCAAGGTCAAACCATGTAGGGATCACGATGACGAGATGGAGGGCCTTGCATCTCCCAGTGGACACGGGGAATCAACCTCAAGCAAACATTTATCTACACAAAATCCCACATCAAACGCCCCCCATTACAGCTCATCTGCCCCAGCTTCCCTCTTCGCATGCGGCGGCTGGGCAGCACAGCCGACACCAACCTCGGATTCAGAGGCGAAACCACACAACCTCCGGGTGGAAGGGGCGAGGTCGGTGGCATTTCTGCTCACGCGGAATCTTTCGGGGAAACTCCTGCTCCGTTCTGGGTTGCTGGTATCCGCCTGAGATCGTAGGTTGTTGAAGTTGCTCCATCTGCGATGTTCTTGTCAGTACCAATGTCCAGCAAACAACAAAGCGGCCGTGATTCAGGTTGGCAGGTTGCTTGACATAATGGAGGGGAGGGAAAAACAATGGGGCGATGATTTGCCAGAGCAATTGAGCGGCGCAAGCACTGCATTGAAAGAATGCGGAAGAACAAAGAACGGCCTCTCAATTAGCAAGCCCTTGTTTGTGACGGAGCCATGCATCAAGTGGCACTTGACATGCTCAAGCCGCTCGGCGGGGGAGAGGAGCTGGATGTTGTGACAGCCTTCAGTCGATTGGCGAGACAGCAATGAGTCTGCTTTCGCGGACTACGCGGCGGAATCCTGTTGTGCTGGTGGTGGGCATGACGCGTATGCCGGTGTCGCTGGCGCTGTGACCGAATCCCCAGGCGAAGATGGAACCATCGTCAGAGGTGCGGATGATTTCGTCCAGCAGTCGCATGAAAGGCCGCCTTTCGTACAACATGTTCGTGTTGATGCCGAAGATGCCTATCAAACAGTGGGCTAGGTCCCCTCGTCTGGTCGTCCGCCGCTTGGTGGTCCATGTCATCCTCGCCGCCACGATGACTTGCGACGGCCGCATAACCACTCTCAAAATGCTGTAGAGCACGTCGGTGATGCTCTCGAGGAGGTAGCGGAAACAGCTCTCTCTGGTGCCGACACTCGAGAGGCGCTTGTGGCCGGCGGGCTGCCGGGTGGCATTGAAGAACATTGCGGTTTGGGGCGCGCGATCAGCTTTTGGCTAGCCAGCCTCCGGTAAACCACTTGCTGCGACAGAAATCAGAGTCGAGTTTAGCTCACTCGTCGAGGTCTCAGGCGCATGAGGGGATGGCGTGAAGTGGAAGTACATGGCCGTTAAGCCAGTTTCTTCTTTTCGTCGTAGAGCAGGCACACGATCGAGACAGCATTTTGAGTCGACCGAGAAAAGCGCGTAGGATAAACTGGCCCGAGGAAAGGTTGCTGACGAGATAAGATCTTGGGCGCTGAGACTCCCCGACAAGTTGGCCTCAGATGTCTCGCTCGCCGCCATTTCCTCAAGGCACCGATAGCTGCTTTCCGCCTGCTTCATTTGAACGAGCGTCACCGGCTGATGCCGGCCGTCTGCTGAGGTTGGTGTTCAAGGCGCTGTCCAATTGAACCGGCAGTGCTGCTGCTATCGGCCCCAGGCCCCACCTAGGGCCTGACATCCCAGGCCACCTTCTCGCACATAGGGTCCTCACACCGTCAGCTATCACCGATCTTTCGTGCGGGAGACTTCGTCTTGCGTTCTTTAGTTGTGGTGTTTGCAGCGCACGCGAGTCTACAAGCGCACCACTCATGCTGGCATACCACACCGATCACGCGATCCTGGCACTCGTCCCGAAGTTTTCAAGGAAGGGGTGAACTTAAAATTTTGGCGACGGCGACGTCGGTATCTCCCAGATTGGTGGCTTTCGGCGGCGCACGGGGATTCCGCCTGTCGGCCTGGGTGCGGCATGGCCCCATTCGGACTCGGACTGGGGACGTTCACCCGGATGTATACCCGGCGGCATCTTCCACGGAGTAATTATCGCGCAATGTCACGGTTGCGTTGATCGACTCTGCACGCCACAACAACAATGAGGTATCTAAAATATAAAATCCTTTCCTGTGATGCCTCATGCCACTAGCAAGCCGCAGCGGACTGTTGATCCTTCTCCTCGGCAGCCACAGCCACCATGAAGAATCTTTCACTCCTCTTCGTCTGCGCGGCGCTTCCGCTAGTGAGGGGGACTCCGCAATCAGCCGTAGAACCGAGACAGACAGCTGCTGGCCAAACGGCATATGTCGACCTGGGTGTCACACTGGGCAAGCCCGAGCACCTGGCATCGGGCTGGATCTACGGCATCCCGGACACCTTCCCCAACCAAATCCCAAGCAGCTGGTACACTGACATCGGCTTCCGCTGGGGGAAGGGTGGTGGCGGCCAGCTGGGCAACCCAGGACAGCGCGGATGGGTTGTGAGTCTGGACGACTACAAGGGCCGCTTCGCATCGACCCTCGCCAACTACAAGACATGCCGCGCTGTGGGCGCCGACTTCCACATCTACGTGCACGACCTCTGGGGCACCGATCATGCCGGCGGCAAGGGCGGCAAGTGGCCAGGAGACAACGGCAACTTCTCTGACTACGACAAGTTCGTCAAGCAGCTCATGGCCGACGTCGCGGCAAACATGGATCTAGACCACGTCGTCTGGGACATCTGGAACGAGCCCGACATCCAGCCCTACTTCTGGGTTCGCAGCGCCCAACAGTGGGTTGACCTGTACGTGCGCACCCACAAGGCCATCCGTGCCAACCGCGCCCTCGACAAAATGAAAATCAGCGGTCCCGCCATCGGCTTCGCACCGGGGCCCAACAACGCCTACTGGACAACCTGGCTGCCCCAGGCCGTGGCCAACAATACCATCCCTGACTATTACACGATGCATCTCCTGGGCGGCCTAGGGGACATCGCCTACGACCCCCAGTACGCCACTGTATCGCTGAATAGTCTGCTGAAGAAATACGGCGCCCCTTCGCGCCAGATCTTCGTCAACGAGTATGCCGCCGCGAACGAGATGGTGCCGAGCAGCTACATCTGGTGGATTAGCCGGCTCGAGCGCCACCAGCTCTTCGGCATGCTCGCCAACTGGCTCGGCGGCACGCAGCTGCACGATTTGTTCGGCGGCCTCTTGACCAAGAAGCGTGATCCAGGGAATTATACAGCCACAGACTACGCAGGTACCGCTGGATACCCCGTCTACAAGTACTACGGATCCTCGATGACCGGTCTCCGCGCTAACACGACTGGCTCAACGGACCGCTGGCTGGACGTGTATGCTACCATTGGGGACAAGGTGCGCATCCTTGCCGGCGTGAAGGTGCATACGGGCACGTATTCCGTCTTGGTAAGCAACCTCAGCGCAGCTGGGTATGCCTCTGGCGCTGCTGTCGATATTACAACCTTGACGTTTGATGGCGACTCGACCAAGAAGATTGCGGGAGAGCCGGCCCGTCGCGGAACGACGAGCTATCGTGTTGTCGATGACGCTATCACTATTGTGGTGCGACAGACGGCGAATCATACGGGCTGGGCTTATGAGTTTGATGTCAAGAAATAGTCCTTGCATGGCCGGGGGGAAAGGGGGGTTGAGTAATGAGTGGCACAAACGGCGTTGTTCTCTACTCGATAGCATTTCTACCAATAGTTGAGACAAAGTTCATCATTAGACAATAATGACTCTGTTGCAGAATCTAGCACATCAAAATAAATTCTTGCACTGGAACGGTCAGATGCAGCCACTAGAGGCACAGACAGGACCCGCTAATACTCGAATTCAATAGACCATAGAACCAGGGGATTTGAAGTGTTCTGAGCTGGGCATTGATTTCAGTGTAAAAAGAACAAATAGGATTTGATGACATAGCCTAGGCTGTCAACCATCCTGAATAGTTCACATCCTTCAATAGGGACTACGAGACACAAACAAATAGAAAGCTACTCGAGTAACAATACCTCCGGATCCCCCAGTATGTCCCTCAACTCATCCCAATGGTCGTCAACATACATACCCTCTTCAAAGTGGCCGTGTACAAAGGATCCGAAAGCTGTGTTTGGTGGTGCATAAGTCAAAGGGGGGTCTTCCCAACCAGGGGTCATGACAACCGGGGTGTAATATACAGGGGTCAACACCACCCCCTTATCTTAAATACCTATATCTCCGCATACACTCTTCTACCTCCTCGTCTTCTGAACTAGATAAAGTAGTTAAAAACCTATCTGTAGAATTATCTACCTCTTTACCAGCCTTTCATTACGCCTTTCTAATTTACTTGATATTAGGGAATAAGCTATTTAGGTCTAAGACCGCCTTCCTCCTTTAAGTTCCTTTATTTCACTTAATCTAGGCCTCCAGCTCTTTAATCCTGCGTTTAGATATTATTAATTTAAAGTCTTTTTCATTATAAGCCTTACTCACCTTCTAAAATAACCTCCTTTATATAAGGTGGTTAGTTTTAACTTCAGCTAGTAAGTTTTGTAAATCCCTTACTTTTTAAAGGGTCTAAATAGGCCCATCTGTAGGAATATAATCCTTTATTATTCCATGCTAGACTCTGTTCCATGCTTGGCTCCGTTTCATACTAGGCACCATCACTAACTAGGTCTTGTTCCATACTAGGTACGTATCTGTTTTTCTACGTCAATTACATTTGTGTCCCTTTAATCGGAGGACTAGTAGTCTGGGAGTCGGCCTTCCAGGCCGACTGCGAAGTTCTGTAGTTTTGGTTCTTTTTGTGATTTCTTCCCTGTTGCGTCACCACACCAGTTCAATATTTCACGTATATTAAATTTGACGTACGGTATGGGGTAAATTAATTAATTAAAGGTGTGGAAAGTAGGGAATTAATTGGAATTGAAATGGCGAAGATATAGTGGAGTGTGTTGGGGTGGTCTGAAGTAGCGATGTGTATATTACAAGGTGGTTGTCATGACTCCTGGTTGGGAAGACCCCCCTTTGACTTAGGAGGTGTAACTGCCACTTACTACAGACCAGGTACCCGCAGGCCGCTCCCGTAGAAGACAGGTTCTCCGATTAGTATCCAAAATCAAAACAACACGTCCGATTCTTGTGTGGCGTCGGGCACCACGGCGAGAGTTGCGTTCTCTAGCAAACACAAGCGATGGCCTTGCATGGTGTTCGCAACGTCACCTAAGGTTTTAGGGTGTCCGACGTACTCTGCATCGGATTCGGAATAAGAAGTGTCACTATCAAACCAGTCGTTGTGCTAGTCTTCCTGCCAGGTTGGAGAATAGCCCTGTGTTGATGTTAGGTATGCCCCGTACAGGTAATACGTTGGGTTGTTGAGGTGTCCATACAGTTACGCCACTACATACAAGCCGCAATAGATTGTGTTGCATGTCGTTGGACATGTGAGATACAGCTAGATTTCGGGGCACTATTAGTGAGATATTCCTTGGATAAATAACACTGACTGCATACCAATTTGAATAAGAAGGGGGAAATGCGATGTTCTTCCAAGATCAGGTCCCAACGAGTGTCATTAACGGCGATAGTTGGCGGTGAATGTCACTCAAATCTTGAAAGACAAAGGTCGACCCCAGGGCAGATATCCGGCCGAGTCGCCAGCCCTCAACCTGCAACACCGGAGAGGATGTGCTAGTGGAGGGGGAAATAGAGAATTTGTATCTAGGTACGAAATGGTTAGCTTGGATAGCCCGGTTCTGTTGGTATCACGATGATGCGTATTTTACCTATACTGTTGTAAGGAGCCGCTTCGGAAGGATAGGCTATCGATATCCCCGGTTACCAGCATCTCACTATTCCAAGAATGGGTCTGAGACCAGTCTGGCACCCAGGAAACCATGGAGCGATCGTGCGGAGACCGAATAGCAATTAGTGAGACAAGTCCCATGGAATTCAGGAGATGCGTTGCAACATCCGTGAAAATAGCTGGAATAGTTCGCCGATAGTCGATGAGCTGGTCTATTTCATCTTGATTCCTTCCGAGAAGAGCCTTCAGGGCAAAGAGTTTGTCCCCTGAATCAGTGGCAAGGAGTGCACGGGTCACGTTCAGGCAAACCCAGAGGTTCTGCCAGATGCAGTTGTAGTTATGAGGAGATTTGTCCACCATGAAGACGGGTGGCAATACGTCCGCAGTGACTCGGTTGTTGTTGCCGAAGCCCAATAAACAATCGTGGAGCACCTTCCAGGTTGCTTGCCGGCGTCCGCACATGACGAGGCGCGACTTGCTCACATACGCTTCCTGAACCACCCAGACTCTCCGAAACCAAGGTCGTATGAGCAACTCTTCCAGTTGCTGCACTATTGTGGCGCTCGGGGCAGGCCTGTCGAGGCTCAACTCTGCTTCGGCCAACTCTTCAAACAAGAGATCGGTGCCAGGGGTTGCTTCGCCGAGGTAAATGACAGTCCGCAAACCCCTGGCATACACCTTGTTCATGATCTTGACTTGGACAGACTGCTCGGCGACATCCGTTTGATCGATGCAGATCGCGTCGACCCACAACGAACGCGCAGCGTCGGGGCGGCGGAGGCTTGTCAGGGCGTTGAAGCAGTTTCTCGTCACAGAAAGAGCCGCTCGGCTGCCTCCAACAGAGATGGCGACCACGTCCGAAGCCTCGCCCTATGCGTACGATAACGGCTCGAATTCTAGCTTCTGGTCGGACAGGCGGTAGGCGCTAAGCGTGCAATGGATCGGGTCATCGGCGCCGGGTCTGGGAGACAGCCGCAGAATTCGCACCGAATCGGGGTACCGCAGCGGGCGGTATTGGTAGGGTGTGCCGGAGACGATAGCCGCCATCTCGGCTCCACACTTGTCGGTCGACGGAAGAGCTGGATGACGTTACGGCAATGAGGCGTCGAGAGGGATTGACAGACTGGCTTGAGATGCTCGACGGAGGATTTGGAGCATGAACTTGAAGTGCTGGTTTGCTGGTTCTGCCGAATAAACCCCGCACGCAGGCGACAGAGGGAATGAGGTGGAGGAATGCGGAACTGCACTTCTTCCGGGGTTTCTGCATGAGGGCGGAGGGAGGGGGCATGCATCAATGTCCTGAGATCCCACAGTCCCATTGATGGCGGTAGGAACGACCTAGATTCCACCCACTGATGGTTCATAGAGTTGGCTCGTTGCCCAGACGCAGATTTTCACAGTTACCTGGAGCACACAGCCTTGTTTTGGAAAAACAAAGAGCTACGAAGACCTTACAGCTTATTGGGTCGGCATTGAGAGAAAACATGAGTTTGGCGACGGTGCCTCAGCGGCACAATCGTCCCATCCAATCAAACCTGGGTATTTGTCCCGGGCCATGCACGCGGCCGTCATGCAGCTCTCACTGCAATTTTAGTCCCGATGAAGAGGTTCCAACCAAGATCGAATGATGACTGAGAATATCCCAGAATCATAAACTTGTTTTGTGACATAAGCTCAAGTATTTGGGGACCAGTCCCCTTGCTCGTCAGTGATATCTCCCACCCACTACAATCGGTCTCACTGTCATCTCTGACCCAAACCCAGCCCGCCTCACAACCCCAACATCAATATTGGGACCCGGCCCTCCGCTTTTAGATGTATACCCACGGTCACGACCCGTAGCAGTGAGTTCTGTGATATCTCCGAATTTTACCCTCTTGGCAAGCACACCCGGCGGCAACGGCGCTCTGCCCAGCGAACACCCCTCCATCATGCCATCGAGCTGAGGATTCCTTGTTATTGCAACCATGGTACTAAACGACGTATCTACACCGTAGCACGCCGTGCGGAGCGCATGCGAACCAGCAGCTACGACCACAAGAGCGACGGCAGCGCCTACCCCGTATGATATGGCCAGCCAAAAGGGCTGGTACTCCCACTGTTGGATGGGTCGAGATAGGGCGCAAGGGGGTGATATATTAATGGTTGGGTTGTATTTCGGGGATGACATAATGGCTAGGACGAGCTGGGTGAACTTGTTTTCGATAGCATGGCCGAAGTTGTCCACTGGGAGATATGTGTATTGGTCGACGAGGGATGTTTGCGCGATGTCGGATACAGGGGCGACCCTGGTTGAGCTGTTGGCTTGGAGGATGACGTTGTTGATGAACTTGCGGAAGATGAAGCCGAGTGCATGATATGCGCTGGTGTTGCAACATGTGAGATCAAGTACAAATCAAGAGGGATGGGCAACTTAGGCGAATTGCTTGTACGTAGCATTGGATGGCGTCATGATCTCACCCTCGGCCAGGACAGGTCCCCTGAAGTCAAGGTGGGTCTGCTTCACACTCTGCTGCGCCCCTTCAAATGCCAAGTCGACCGTGTAAGTGGCGTGGTTCAACTCACACTTCAACACCTTGCGCTCCAGTTCAAACGGCCATAAGGTTGCGTTGACGCTCTTGGAAGACTTCGTCGTGTTGTGGATGTAGCCAATCCAGAGGGGGTACGGCTTGGTGAACGTCCCCCACTTCCCTTTGTACAAGCTTGCCGCAGGCTGCCTCTCGGCCATCCATTCTGATGGGACCCCGGAATTAAATTCCAGTGTGTCTGCCCCACTTTCATTGGTCGGGAACTTGCAAGAATACAGAGAGTTCCCGCTTGGGGGTAGGTTGTCAAGGCGCTGCGGTGTGGTCCCGTCAAAGTCGCTCTGCTCTTCACACCGATAGGCAGGCCCAGAAAACGATATGTGTAGCGAACAATCTGCACCTGGGCAAGGGCTGTGTGGCGATGGCGGGTCGTTCTTGGACGGAAGAGTCATGGCTGCCAACCGCATGATGTCGTATGCTGGCTGCGAATAGACCCACGCCTCTGTTCCTTCGAAGTTTCCCCAGAGGCTGATGGTATTCTCAGATTCTCCGTCAAGGTTTGGATAGTTGTTTTCGCGCGAAAAGTTGAGTGAAGCAACGCTCGGGCAGATTTCCGACGAAAACTCGCGGCTGGGAACAACAACGAGAGCCGATGGCGGAGCAATGGCCGAAAGAGGCAGCAGCCAGCAGACGGCCGCGAGAAAGACTTGAATTGTGGCCTTGGTGAGCAGCTCTATACTAAGAGCTCGTGTTGGATCACGGCTGACCTTGTAAGTGTCAGGGAGCACGAAGAACGCGAACGTTTCGGAGCGGATGCCGTAAGAATACTTGCTACTCACTTCAAAAATACGATCCACGGTAGACAGTTTAAATGATCTTCCGTTTAGTGTGCGCTACACCCCAAAGTTAGTCTCCGTTCCACACAGAGCGGTGATGATAAGAATTGGATCGAAAATATGTATGTTCCATACCCAGGCACATTGTTTGAAGGCTACTTGAGCAGCACCAACAAAGCAGCGCTGCGTGATGAAGGCCAGAGCAGTCCCTACCTGCAGGGGCCATTGCGAAAATCCAACAGCGGTTATGTTCAGGGAGACGTAGTAGAAGTGGTGGCCTATGGCAAACACTGCGCCCAAGGCGTACTGAGCTGCCATCGAAAAGGGCAGATACCAGTGAATCGTCCATTTCTCGTCTCGGGGCGGACTGGTTGTGTTGGGTGGTGGTACTGGCGTCTGGCTGCATTTTTCTTCGGGCGTGCTCTCTGCGTTATCTCCATCGGCGGTACAGCAGGAGACGACAACCTGAGGTTTGTTTTCGTACGGGGTGCTGCTCTGTCCCTCGGAAAGAGCATTGGGGACGGAGACTGCCATTTTGGGGGGTATCTGAAGCGAGCGGATCTTGGTTACGGTACAGATAAACAGCCCGAGATCCACCCACCCATCTGCATCTGCCGACCGCCGTTTTATGTGCTACCTACCGCGATCTGGCTACCTCCTGTGGCATCTCATGTCCCGTGGCCTTCACACCCTCACTGTCTCCCGCATGGACCCATATTCTCGGTGAGGAAGATGAATAGTGGTCAAAATATGTTTTGGGACGCGCCTGATGATTCAGGGACTTGACTTTTTGGGGGTCTATCTATCCAGAGACCAATCTAAATGTTGAATTTTCGGTTGCGAGGGCATCTCTTCAAGAGTTTGCTCGCTTCCGCCGCGCGATGGTGGTTTTAGCCGCTTGCGCCAAGCGCCCTTCCAAAGGACTTGATTGGGGAGGGCTGCGTGGGTTGGCTGTGGATGCGGTGAAGCCGAAATGACATTGGTGTTGGTGGCGGTGGCAGTGAATGTGAGAACAGCACCCCCTCGAATTCAGGGCGGTAAGGTAGACTGTGTTTGGGGCCATAATTTGCAGCGAAACCCAGCCGCTTGCACGGTCGCTCATATTTGGGGTTGGATCATGGCCTCGTTGAGGGCTAAAATTGCAATGCCAGTCCAAGGGGGGAGATGCGGACTTCTTAGAGACCTCTCTCGCCCAGGTGCTCGATCGCACTCCCCAGGACGAATGAGAGGCCGTGTGGCGTTGCCGCACTTCTCCCATGCTTGCCAGATAGCTAACGTAGTGAAGCAAACAAAGGTGGGGGAGAGGGAGGGACTTCAAAAAGGGAAGGAGATAAAAGGAAGAGAAAAGGAGAACAGAACAAAGCTTATGCACTGTTGGAAGCCAACGCTACTCATCAACTGGGTAATCAAGGTAAGTGTCAAACAAGTCCGAGTCGTGGGTATCGACCACAATTCCGGCCACCTCCTTGACCAAGCTATCAAAGCACTGCCAAGCCTCCGGATCCTCTTGTCTAGGAAACCTCCTGAACTTCTTGATCACACCGTCATATATCTCCTGAGGCTCTCCTGCTCCCTGAATTCTGCACCTCTTCTCCAACAGCGGTTTGAAATGGGTTTTCACAAGGTAGCTCGGGCCTCAGGATAGAAACTCACTGTCGTTCGATGCTGCGGGCGATCCGGCTCCGCTATTTGGTATATCAGATCAAACAGAAGGTACTCGCCGTCCATTTCGACCTCGAGCGCGGCTCTCAGAAGCCCTCGGAACTCCTCCCATGTGGACGAGCTCATTAGCGACGGGGCATGCCGCGTGTGGCAGAGCACGCGGTAGTATACCTGTGTGGAGGAAAGGGTGTAATCCGCTTCTAGACCCACTTTGGTGCCATCGTTGACCAGGCCCAGCAGCGAAAAGACTCTATCCCTTGGGTCTGCGCAAAGCCCGTAACCGAACGCCGCGACCAAGTCGTTTAGCGAAGTGGTTGGAAGAATTCCCTTCATGTACCGCGGTTGTCGGTACTTGTGAAGACAAAGATGCTTAACTTTTCGAAACCCAGGAAGGCCAAAAAGTTCGCCAGTGTAGACCGTAGTATTGAGCCAGAAGAGCAGGTCGCCCCACCACAAGCCCTCAGATCCCCAGAGGATGAACATTTTTTCCGGGAGAATGAACTCCTGGATGATCCACATGCGGTTCTAGTATGGTCGCTCGAAGAAAGCGGCAGCAGCAGGGGCAGCTGCGCGGAAGAAAGTGCTTGGATTGCGTGATTCCGAGTTCTCGTCGGTAATCATGTCGAGCGCTGGATCAACAATTGAAGGGTCACCGCGGCCGAGCCATGCGATGACGAAGTCAGCGGTCGAATATATATCCCTCATAAAGCCGACTTGATGGCCCCTCTCAAGCACGTCGTCCTGGTTGATGTATATGGCGTCTATCCAAAAGAGGTCGCGCAGAGTTCACTGTGTCTTGACGATGCGACCCTCTTCCACAAGCCGCGACGACGCGACTATGTCCTTCCGACTCGCATCCCTAGAGGGACTCACGGCACGGAGGGATTCCCCAAACCTATGCCCGAGCCGAAACCGCTTTTGGAGATCGACCAGCAAGCAGAAAAGATTCAAGCCCACAGAAAATGAGGCACCGTTGAGTTCGATGGCTGAGCTCGAAGCGCCGATGCCCCAAGTGTATGAAAGCGCGACAAACGGTGGACAGCTGGAAAGGTCGTACGCCTGCAGATCGAATCGGGGTTCTTTGCCAGCAGGATCGACGAATCTGAGGAGCCGGATGGTCCTAGCTGACGGGTCGAGAGGGGTATGGACGTATTTTTCGGCTGACATAGCGCACTGGGCTTCTAATCGCGAAATCGGAAAGACAGAATCGACATCACCGAATTGACAGGTTCCGTTGCTGCCTAAAATTTGGCGACTGAAGGAGTGGGGTCTTCTTCTGGCCGGAAACCGCTTCCTGCTGCCCCGGACGTATCGGGTGGCACCACACTGCATTTTTAGCTCCAAAGGAGGAGACAGCACCGAGTATCCCGCCTGCTACGAAAATGACAAAACTCCCTGACGAAAAGCCACTCGTATATGCCCCCACAGCCCCCAAACCCAAGGCCAACATGTATCCCAACTCCCATCCAAACCCAATACCCAAGCCCAAACTAACACAAGTTCCCCTTTGACACCATCTTCAACTTCCAAATTCCCCCCTCCCCTCTAACCTGCCTGACCTCCCCCTCCAATCCAAAGCCATACTTCTTCCCATC
>Ga0247760_1000719_pt1 | contig 34802 bp, 16 predicted proteins | sample UWRJL171409R4_FD_179936 | JGI IMG/M metagenome (GOLD analysis project Ga0247760, IMG submission 179936) | Plant litter microbial communities from Arlington Agricultural Research Station in Wisconsin, United States - UWRJ-L171-409R-4 | ecosystem: Environmental > Terrestrial > Plant litter >... | reverse complement strand
ATTCAGTCAGCCAACCTCGCTTCGCAGAAGCGAGTGTGGCCAATGCACTCCGTGCACTGGCCACCCTCACGGCTATAATAACACGGCTTCCACTCTCGAAGATAGAAATAATTAATCACCTTTAACAGACACTGCTTTCCAATGCCTTGACCCCTTTTGCATTTCAACAATAAGTAAGCCGATACTTTTAATTAGAGATAGGATTATAAGGATACTAATCTAATCCTAATCCCTGTTACTATATTTAATAAAATAGAGAACGGTACGTTAAAACACACACTATAAGTGTCAGATAATTAAATACCGGAATAAACTATTAACGTTTATATAAACTTATAAATAAAGTATAATATTTATTAATAATAACAGGACTTTTAAGTAAGAAGGCTAGTAAAAGGAACTTGTAAGTATAAATACCCTTTAGGAAACTTCTTAAGGTACTTACAAGACTATGGTAAAGAGTGCCTAATATATTTAAACTATAATAAAACTAATTATTAGTTAAAATAGCTACTAAAAGGTGTAAACAGCACACTTAAACTAAAAGTAAAGCTTTAATATTAAGAGAAACTGTACATTTACAACCTAGATAAACAGAAAGAGTACGTTTAACAGGTTTATAAGTCTTAACTTAGAGGATATATAGGCCAAGTTAAGACTCTTATATAGGTTTAATAAACGTACGCCTTCCTAGGAATAAAGAAGCTAGTTAAGGAAGTAGTTAATAACTGTAATATCTGCTACTAAAAGCAGAACTGGTGTTATAAGCCTTATAAACTTCTTAAACCACTTCCTGTACTATAAGTATTATAAAGCTTAATCTTACTCGATTTTATTACTAAGATCCTAAAGTTTAGGGACCTTATTATAAGAGTTACTTATAATTAAATCCTTATAATAATCGATCGATTAACGAAATAGGCTTACTTTCTACTAACTTTAAAGGATATAACAGTAGAGTAACTCGTTTATATCTTTAAGAAAGAGGTGGTTTTATAACACCTTTAGCTAGATAATATCGTTACGGATTAAGATAAGCTAATTATATTAAAGTTCTAATAAAGATTAATGTTATTATTTATCTTACACCGTAGGAGCTGAAAGCTCCGCCCGTGAGGGCAAGCAGTCCCTCTACTGCTAACTATCTACTGTCGGGGCGTAATCGGGGCGTTTCCACCCCACCCACTCTTCTATTTATCCTACTGAAATACATATGGTTTGGTCTCGACTATTAAACGCGGTAACAGGTTATAGGGTTAGTGCTTTATGCTAGCGTATGTTATAAGTGAGATAGGGGTGTAAGCAGGTTATTCTCAGTTCTACTGCGCTTATACCCCTTAACTGTGATAGCTTAAAGGTCTTACGTTACCTCCTTTTTCGTCCGGGGTAGAAAGGGAGACCCCTTCAGCCCGGGGCAGCTCCTTAAAGTTCGACTGGGACCGAGGCGCTAACAGCTTAAGGGTAACTCTGTGATATCTCTCCCTTTTAGTCCAGTCTTCTTTATACTGTTCTAGCTATTACTAGTTTATAGTTCTTTATTCGTTATAACTTTCGGTTTTACGTTCTGCTAACTTACTTCTTTTAAACCGTTATCACTTTATTCTTTCTATCTAGGGTTATTAACGTAATTAGCTAACCTTTATATACCTCCTTTAATAACCTTGTAGCTTCTATCTAACCTTTTTATTAAAGCTAGCTAACCTTTATAGTTCTTACGGCTTTACTCTCTAACCTTTATAAATTCTTCTTTCCTCTTTAGCTTTCTTCTAAAACTTTTCTTCCTTTAACTACTAACTTCCTCCTCTTAAGCTTTAAGTTTTACGTACCTTACAATCGCCTCTTTATACCCTTACTTATTCACTTCTACTATTATTATATTTATCTTAAGCCCTTATAAGTGTAACTTTAACAGCTTTAATTATAACCCTTTTACTATTATTACCTATAACTACCTTATTAACACCTTATTAGTTATTTACGTTATCCCCTCTTTATCGTATCACTAACGTATTATTAGTAATAACGTTAATAAGTTACTTTACCTAGCCTGTATTAACTTATTAAATAACTGTACCTATCTAAACTCCCCCTTAAATTATTATAAGTATTATCCTGTTTAAAGTAAGTAACTGCTTTTACCATTTACGGGGCACTTATTAACTAATTATAGACTTAGCTCGTTATTAAAAGTGCAGTAACGGTTATAATAATTATCTTTGTGTAATAAGTTCTTATATCGCTTATGTTCCGTTTATTATCTGCTAAACTATCTAAGGTCTAAGCTTTACTTATACTTTAAAGTGTTATGTTACCATTATAGTAATCTATACGTCTTATAAGCTAGTTACTGCTTTAGCTTATTAAGATGTAAGTAATTTCTTCTATTAAGTTACATATAAGTTATTAACAGTGTAATAGTTAATTAATTAATTCGATGTGGTTTAGTAGGTCTAGCTGTCTCTCCGCCTTAATGTTAAGATAGTTAAATAATAGGCTGCTAAGCGTTTAAGCTGCAGTTAAAGCGTCCCTCTTACTCCCTCTAGCTTAGGTTTATCTGTTATAATTTGCAGTAATCTTAGTAACGGTCTTGTAACGTTAGCTTAAGTTACTTAAGTACCTTTACCTATTACTCCTACAGGTAGCTTATAAGTTAATATCGCTTTACTTACTTAAGTTTAGTGTCTTAAGACATATTTAGACTTTATTTAGCATTATTTAATTATATTTAGTAGTCTTATTAATCTAAAGGGTTAGATTACTTAATAGTAAGTTAGTTAAGATATAAGTATATGTTGATTGCAGTCTGTCTGCAGTTTATTTATTATTAACTATTATTATAAGTTATTATTAATAACGTTTAGGATTAGAACTGTCCTCCTCCTAATAATCTTTAAGTTAGTAATAGTAATTACGTTTAGTTAGTGTATAATAATATAGGGGTTATTTACAGTATGTTTGCGGTATGTTTATAATATATTTATAGTTTAGGTTTTTAATTATATAGTTATCCTTTAATATTATTTACTATCTTATCTTTTAGGTTAAATCTTTACTATACTGCTTTAAAATCTAAACTAACGTCTCAGTATCTTCTTCTTTTTTATACTTTATATATTATTAAGGTTAATGTAGTCCAGTAATAGTCTGCTTAAGCTTTTCCCATTATCGTTAAATATCTTAGCTAAACTGTATTCTTCTAACCTTTTAGTTTCTATAATTTAGTTAGTAATAATTACTATACTTATTAAGTATAATAGCTTTACTCTTAAGTCTTATTAGTTATAAAGTTAAATGCTGTATAAGCTACTCTTATTATACTTTAAGTACCTTAAGATTATATATACTGCCGTTTCTAAGGCAATACTGTATTAGTATTAGGGTGACATTACCTTAAGGACCTTTCTTTAGTAGAGGAAAGCGTTTAAGCTAATCTTCTCTATTTTAACTTATATAAAGATAAAGCTCTAAGCTTTTATAAGTTCTTAATGGAGTTAAAGTAGTATTTTACTCTTATTAAGATTATATATATCTACTGTAATAGTAATGTAACTGCAGTGTGTAAACGCTTTATACTTCTTTTTTCGTTGTCTTTCCTTCCAGTTACGAAGGGTGGAGATATTAAGGTTACAGTCTATCCACTTCTTTTAGGTTAAGTTTTCTACTTTTCTTAATGTAAGCCTTAGTTAGTCTTTTACTTACATAGTTTTTATTAGACTGCTGTTTGTTAAAGGGGTATATGCTGTTACGCCTTATCTTTATTTTACTTATTTGGTTATCTTCTTATTAGTGTTATGTAGAAGCTTTATAATCCCTATATATTTAAGTCGCTACTTAACTTTTACTATCTATTAGTTTAAGTAAATATTAAATGGTAAGACTTAAGCTTTTAACTTTAAGTTCTTTATTAAGGTTACCTTATATATTCTAAGTATAATCTGTAGGTACTGTGTTTAAATAGTTTCTAGCTTTTTAACTATCCCTTTTACTAGTCTTCTTAACTTCGTTAGTATATATTATATATTTACTTTATAAGTAAGGATATTTCTAATAACTTTAATGTAAATTTCTTAAGTGTAAATAGCCTGTATTTCTTATATTTTCCTTACAAGTCAGGTTAGTGTAAGGGTTTAAGTTTCCATTTTTCTAATAATCCTTTTTTAGTAAGTTTTCTAGTTAAGCTTTCTATTAAGTTAGACTTTTAAAAACCTAGCTAACTTTATTAATATTAATCTTAAGTAGTCTTCTCTTAGAATCTTTACTCTTTCGGTTTATAGGTGCCTTACTTGTAAGAAGTAAATAAGCTACTCTTTTTTAAGTTAAACGTTATCCTCTTTTCCTTTACTTATTCTTTACAGATCTTATACGTAGCTTTAAAGATCTTATAATACGTTAACGTATTATGTGTAAAGGTTTAGAGGTTTATATTATCTGTAAAACTTAATGTAATTAAGCCTTTAATATGTTTTAACTTTTCGTATAGTGTACTAATAAAGAGGATAAAGAGGATTACCGATAGGGGGGATCTTTAGGGGATCCTTTAAGTGATGTCTTGTAGTGCTAATAGCCTGTTATCGAACAGTAATTAGGCTGTTCTTTTATATATATAGTTAATTAATTAAAGGATAAGTTTTCTTTCAAACTTTAAGTCTTTTAATATGGTAAATAGCTAGTTTTAATCCACTTTATTAAACGCTTTAATAATATCTAATTATAGTAATAAGGTGCAGGCTTTACGTAACTATATTATATAAACGTTATTAATAATAGCTTAGATAGTTATATCTGTTACTCTTTTCTTTCTAAATCTAAACTAGAGGTTGGGGAGTATGTGGGTTATTTTTACTATGGTAGAGATCCTCTTTATTAGGATAGCTTTAATAATCTTCCCTATTATGTTTAGTAGAGTTACAGAGCGGTATACTTTAGTGTGTTTCTTATTATTAATCGATTTCCCTAGTTTTAATAATATTATAACGTATACGGTATATTAGTGTTCTAAATAATAGTTAAGGTTAAAGCTTACTTATATAATCTTCGTTAAGATAGCTAACAGTCTTTTATCTTTATTATAGGTCTTTAAGAGGCTGTTAGGGATCCTGTCTAGTTTTAGCACTTTCAAAGCGCTTACTTTCCGAATAACCTCTTTTACATCTAAGTCCTTTACCTTCCAGTTTATTAATATAGTCTTTAAGAAGAAGCCTGCTTTCCAGTTAAAGTCTTTAAGTTTCAAGAGGTCTACTTCTAATATAAGGAAAAAGCGTTCGTTAAGTTCTCTTATCTTCTTAACGTAAGTGATAGTTATTTAGGGTCTGTTAAGTATAATATCTTTTATAGCTTACAGTATTAGAATAGCTAATAGTTTAAGGGGTTAGTAGCTACGTAATTTAACTTAGCGTTTAATATTCCACATTTCTTTTAAGTCTTTATTAATTACTGTCTTATTAAAGGAACTTTACTAGTACCTCGTTTACACCTTACTGATTACCTTATCTCTGTACCTTTTAACCTTCCTCAGCTCCTTCTTTACAGTGCAAGAGCATTACATTCTTTATATCCTTTCCGCTCTCCTTACGTCTTTTATAGCTCTCTTTGTTTCGTCGTCCTACTATAACACTATAATCCTTATATTTAGTTTCCTTCTAAGTACTATAATATCTACAATACGTAGGAGCTCCTCTAACAGTGCTTTAGAAGCTTCTTCCAGTTTATAAATATTATTTATATTAGTTAGTATTATAAGGTATTTTACCATTACCACAACCATTACAGTATTTATCATTTTATAACTATAACCTTCCTCTCCTTCTTTTTATTTTACCAGTATATCGTTAATCTTAACTACTTACAGTATATAGTCTAACCTAACTATACTCTCCACACCTAAGTAGTTAACGCTTAGCGTGTAGGACGCTTATATATAGTTTATTATACTATCTCTTTCTCTATTTCTACGTTTAAGTCGTGTTAGTTCTCTAAAAGGGGTTTTTAATGTTAAGTCTTAATCTTCCGTTAACCTTACTAACAGTTTAACCTTAGGGCTCTTACGTCCTTCCTTATCCTATACTAGGTTATATACATTAAAGTCGCTTATTATAATTACTCTCCTTTAAGGCGCTTTCGCTTTAATTTCAGTTAAGGGGATAACTTAATTATCCAGTTTCTTACTTAATATATAGATTAAATAGACTGTAATAGCTTCTTCTCTATAACTAAACATTACTAACGCTTAATCTAGGCTAAAATCCATAATCCACATTACGTTAGCAAGCCGTTTACTAACGTATAACGCTACCCTCCCGCTATAGTAAATTATACTAAATTTCCCTCTTTTTCTATATCTTAAAGTACCGGTAAATTAACTCTAAGGTAATTCTTATATCACTATTAAGTTATAATTACTCCATATTTCTAACACTTTATTAAGTCTTACATCTTTATTATTAATATTCTAATACAGTACTTTTAACTTTATTAACTGTTTTATAAAAAGCTGCTTATAAGTAATAATATAGCTAGTTATCAGGGTTATTAAACTTTATCAATAATTACTGTTAATCTTATTAAGGCTCTTACAGGCTACTATCTAGATAAGGTTAATATAGTCTCTAGGATGCCATTAAGGCTCGGTAACTTCATGTATTACATAATACTATTATTATTAAGTATTCCTACTTTCTTTAAAAGATTAAGTCTCCCTACTTTAACTTATAAGATTTATCTTCTCTTATTAGCTACTTAATTTCTATATCCCTACGTAACTGTAAACTAATTAGCTACAGTACACTTACGCTTAGTAATAAGGGTAAAGTTCAGGTTCTACTCGTTCCTTTCCCTATACAGTTTTTCGTACGTTATAGCTCTATCAAGGAAAATCGCTTTAACGTATTTACAGTACTCCTTCACTACGTAATAATCCTTATAAAAAGCTAAGTAGTTACCGTTACAGTTAACATACACTGGCTTATATTATTCTAACTTTAGTTTTATTAGGTAAGTTACTTCTTATTCACTAACCTTTATATTATTTACGTATAGTACTCCTATATATAATAAGCAGTGTAATATATCTGTGACGACCCTGCAGGCCGTCACTTGGGCCGGAACGGCCTGACAAATCCCCCACACAAGGAACAGTGCAGGAAGACAGTACACACGGTACTACGCACTAGGCCAGGGGTGCAAAGACCCAAAGCCCCTACGACCAACCAGCAGTTGCTCAGTCTTGGCAAAAGTGCTCACCTACTAAGCAGTTATAAGACCTCTGAGTAAGGAGTGCTTAGTAGCAGGGTGTTTAGTTCCTCCGTAAGTAACAGGCCACTAAATAAAGTACAAAGTACCTCTTAGCTAGTTAGTATAAATAGCCATAGTTATACCTATAACTACCGTAAGGGACTCTAGTTCCTTACATTAGTATTTAATTATTTATTTATATTTTACTATTCAGACTCACCTCTATGTATTATAATAACAGCGACTTACAGTAATATTAAACCCCTATCTAGGAGTGTTAGCTTAATAAGCTGTTTTCGGAACGCCCTTTACTTATTAGCGTCCTATTATATGTTCTATCTTAACCTGCATTAATTCTCTTAAGGCCTGTGTTAAGTGCAGGTTATAATACGATACTAACGTTAAAGTTCTAAACGTTATTTATTAAACTCCTAGATATTACCCCTTTCCTACTAACATGTTAACCTCTGGAAAAGGTAAGGAGATTAAGGAGGTGTAAGTTTAACCTTAACTCCCTATTATTAATAAGTTAGTTATATACCTTAAAGACTTAAACTTTAACTAATAGGGACTGGTTAAGGAACTTAATAAAACCTTCCCTAGAGATATTAAAAGTTATATTAGTCTTATTAAGAAACTTTAAGCCTGACTTAACGCTGTTAAACTGGAGAATAATAACTTTAGGGGTTTGTAAAAGAAGTAAGTAAAGCTCCCTTTACCGTTACGTTTTAAGGGAGACTTTACATAGCTAGAGTCTTAGATAGCCCAGCTTTAAAGTTATATTACCTATTATAATAAGTAATTCTTTAAAGAAGAAGGAAAGGTTAGGTTTGCCGGAGCCTTATTAGACAGAGTAACCACTTACTAATATAAACCTTATATAAAGATAATTAACGACCTTTTTATAAACAGAGTATGGAAGGAAACCCTTAAGATTTAGGCTCTTTTTAACGATTTTAACGTTTTTATTAATTAACTCCAGACCGAGTTTAGAGAACTAAATACCCCTAAGTGGGCTGAATAACACTTTATGGCCTTAAAACAAACGTTTTCAGTCTTTAAGTTCTCTACACGCTTTAAATTAGAAGTAGTAAAGACTAAACTTAGTTAAAAAGCCTTAGTAATGCTGTTCTAGAGCGGCTTAAAGGAACACATTACTAGAGACCTTTACTAAAAAGACCGACTAGACTGCTTATAAGAACTGGTTAAAATAGTTATTAAGGTTAATAATTAGTATTATAATTACTATTATTAGAAGAACTTCTAGAAAGATTAAGTCCCCCAGTTAAGTAAATTAAAGAAGGGGAACTAGTTAACCGTAACAGGTTACTATCCCAGGTTAATAGATATTAGTATAGTAAATTATTAGAACTGACTTAACTGTAATAAACCTTAATAATAACAGTAATAAAAGCAGTTTAAAGACCTGTTTTAGGTTTAGTGCTTTAACTGTGATAAGAAAGGATATATGGCACAGTAGTGCCTGTTACTAAAGTAAGTCGGTTAGAAACCCGTTTTAGAAGGAGGAAAGCACGTTAGGTTTAACTTAGGAGATATCCACATTAAGATAGCAGGTAACGAAGAAGATTACACCTGGATAAATAAGTGTAATATAGGAGATAAGGAAAAAGAAGAGGAAGAACCTTAAGACGTAGTATACCTAGCCCTTAAGGGTGTCCTAAAAGAGTTAGTTATAAAGGTGTAAGTTGTAGAAGACTGACTTTAAGGTGGAAACTTAGAACCATTAGAGGTGTAGGTTATAAAAGACCGACTTTAAGAAGAAATATTCCAGTTAGCTGTTACAGGTTTTAAAAACCTTACTTTATAAACTTAAAAATTAAGGAAGTTTAAGAAGGACTCTAATTTAGAAGTTATTAAGATAGTAGAAAGAGTTAAAGAATTAGCCTTTTAAGTTACTTAAACGGTAAAGTAAACCTTAAAAAGTAAAAGAGAATAAACTAAAAGAATTAAGTTAGAGAAACAGAAGTTCTTTTTAACAGTACCCCTTAAGACTCTTAAACACTTTAAGCATGTTAAGTGGATTAACACCCTTACCTCCCTAGAAGAAGGACAGCTTAGATAGTTACCCTGTATTAAAGCTAATGTGCCTTAAACTAGTACCTTAAAGGTCCCCTAAGAAGGTATAAAGTAAACACATTAATAGAGGGTTTAGGAACTGAAGGAAAAGTATTAAGAATTAGTGGATAAAATAAAGGACTTACAGGTTAAAAGCCTTATTATAACGTCTAAGGATAAAATAATGGAAATTAGGTTAAAACTTTATAATAGAGTTTGTTTTACTAATTAGCTTAAATATTAACTTATTAAGGAAGACCACTTTATGGAAGAATAAGCTAGGTTACTGTTACCTAAGTTCTGGGAAGAAGTTTAGGAGAAATAACGCATATAGAGGTAAGTGGATAAAGAGAAAGAATAAGGCGCCACTTCCCCTATTTTATACTTTACTACTGTAGCACCTGCAGTTAACGTTAACCACCCTAGTTATAAGGATATACTGTAGATTAACTGTATGTATAATAACTATACTTTTAACTGGTATTATAGATTTAAGGCTTTTTATAACCACTTCCTTAACGTACAAAGACGGGATTACACTGTTATAAAAGTAAAGTTAGAACTAGCCCATTACTAAATTTCCTACTCCCTAATAAGGGAATCTGGTAATAAGTGGAAAGTTACTGTAATTAACTAAACCCCTACTATATATTAGTAAGGAGAGGTATTTAATAACTGCCTAGTTATAATATATTCATTATATTTTAATGGAAAAGCTAGGGAATAGTAGAAGTGGGAAGATTACTAACGGATTTAAGAGTAAAAAGATATTATTATAATTTAAACTTATAAAATGTATTATTAACTTATTAAAGATTTTCGGAACATTATACTGTTTGAAGTTAACTGGACGTTAAGGTGTAAGAACTTAGGAAAGGTTAATTACCAGGTTTATTAAAGCTGCTTATTTTTTTAAAAGGAACTGGGAAAAGGTTACAGGCCCTTTAAAAGGGCCGGAAACTAATAGTTTATTAGTTAGTAAAAACTTTAAGAAGAAGGAGAGGTATTTAAAGGTTAAGTTAGATAAGACCTTAAAGATAGATAATTATTATAACTTAAATGTTAAAGAAGTATAAGTATTATTCTGTTAGTATCGATATGATAAATAAAAGAGGGAGGCTGTTTAAGGTAAGAGTAGTGATTAATAGTGGGAGTGCTTTTAACCTAATACACTTCTTATTAGTTAACTAAAGGAAACTCCTTAACGAAGAGTATAAAAAGGTTATCCTTATTTAAAATAGTGAAGGAGGCTTATATTAATATAATAATAGTAAAGTTACCCATTACTTACCACTTCTAATTAAAGTGGATAGGGATAAATAATAAGTGGACTTTAACATTACACTAGTTATAAGTTACGATATAATCCTAGGTCTACCCTGGCTAAAAAAGTATAACCTTATAATTAATTAAAGGAGTGGCTACCTCGCCTTTAGTAAGTCCCCTAGCTGTGATTACCGTTTAAAGAAAGTTAAGAAGGCTTTAAACTGTTTTAGAGATGCATAAAGCATTTAGAAGTATATTAAACCCTTAAAACTAAGCACGGTTTAAGTCAGGTTTACTAAGACGGTTAAAGGATTAAAAGGTTTACCGTATTATTTAAATGATAATTTAAAAGGTAGAAAGAAGTAAGAAGTTAATCTATAGATAAGTGAAGAAGTTAACTTATCTAAAGTACTTATTAAATACAGGAAGTTTACCCTATTTTGAAAAAAGATACCGTAATTATTAGATTATAGACCGTGGGATTACAAAATTAAGCTAAAGCTAGGAGTGAAGCTTTACAGTTTCCAGCCGTACTACCTAAACCCCTAGCAAGCTAAGGCCCTGTAGGAGTATATTGATAAGAACTTAAAGAACAGGTTTATTATAAAGTCCTAATTATTAATAAGGTACCTAATACTGTTTATCTTAAGGAAAGGAGACGGTAAGCTACGTATAGTTGTTAACTACTAAACGTTAAACAAGGACACGATTAAAAATCGTTACCTACTATTATTTATTATGGAAATGTGAGAACAGATTGTTAAAGTAAACTAATTCTCCAGTCTCGACTTCCTTATAGGGTTTAACTACGTTAGAGTAAAGGAAGAGGATAAGTATAAGACGGCTTTTTAAACTTATAACAGGTATTACTAGTATTACGTTATACTAATAGAATTAATAAATACCCTTATGACTTTTTAAGGCCTTATTAACAGTGTTCTCTGCCCCTTTCTTAATAAGTTCGTCTTTATATATTTAAACGATGTCTTAGTTTATTTTAAAACTTTAGAAGAATATTGAAAACATATACGATAGGTTTTAATAGCTTTTGAAAAAGCGAAACTGACAGTGAACCTAAAGAAAAGCCACTTTTATATTTAGGAACTGAATTATTTAAGGTTTAGAGTAACCCTTAAAAAGCTTAAAATGTAACTGGAGAAGATAGAGGTAGTTAAGGACTGGCTTACTTTAAAGAACTAAAAAGAGTTATAAGCCTTTATTAGTTTTACGAACTTTTATTACTGTTTTATTAAGTATTTTATGAAAATTGTAAGACTACTTTATAAACTTATAGGTAAGGGAAAGCCGTTTAAGTAGACTAATAGATAATAAAAGGCGTTTAAAGACTTTAAGCACGCCTTTATTACAGCGCTAGTTTTAGCCCTCCCTAATTTCTTAAAGCCTTTTTAAGTTAAAACTAACTCCTTAAAGTTTATAATTAGTAGAGAACTTAGTTAAGTCTAGGATAATAGGAAACGCTACCTAATTACCTTCTTATTAAAAGGAATCTACAGCTTAACCCTGCGATACCTAATTTATAATAAGGAACTGATAACGATTATTTAATGTTTTACTAAGTAGGCACTGTATCTAAGTGGTATAGAAGAGCTAGTTTAGGTCTTTTTAAACTATAATAACCTTTAATACTTCCTGATAAAGGAACTTAGCCTACGGTAAACACAATAGGCAGAATTAATAACCCTATTCCACTTTTAGATTTACTACGTTAAAGGAAAAGATAATAGGTAAGCTAATACTTTTAACTGGAGATAAGATTATAAGGATGTTAATCTAATCTTAATCCCCATTACTATATTTAATAAAGCTAGGAACAGTATATTAAAGTATACATTATAAGTGTTAGATAATTAAATATTAGAATAAATTATTAAAGTTTATATAAACTTATAAATAAAGTATAATATTTATTAGTAATAACAGGAATTTTAAGTAAAAAGGTTAACGGAAAGCACTTGTAAGTATAAGTGCCCCTTAAGAGACTTCTCAGGGCACGTATAAGATTATAAGAAGGAGTGCCTGATACATCTAAACTATAACGAAATTAGTTATTAACTGGAATAACTATTAAAAGGTGTAAACAGCACGTCTAAACCAGGAGTAAGGTTTTAATATTAAGAGAAACTATATATTTATAACTTGGGAAAGTGGAAAGAGTACGTTTAATAGGTTTATAAGTCTTAACTTAAGGGATATATAAGCTAAGCTAAAACTCTTATATAAGCTTAATAAGTGTACGCCTTCCTAGGAATAAAAAAGCTAGTTAAGGAAGTGGTTAATAACTGTAATATCTGCTATAAAAAGCAGAATTAACGTTATAAGCTTTATAGGCTTTTTAAACCACTCCTTATACTATAGACGTTATAAAGCTCTATCTTACTTAACTTTATCACTGGGATCTTAAAGTCTAGGGACCCTGTTATAAGAGTTACTTATAACCAGATCCTTATAGTGATTAACAGATTAACGAAATAGGCCTACTTTCTGCCAACCTTAAAAGACATAATAGCAAAGTAACTTGTTTATGTCTTTAAGAAAGAGGTAGTTTCACAACACCTTTAATTAGATAATATCGTTACAAATTAAGATAAGCTAATTATGTCAAAGTTCTAATAAGGATTAATGTAAAGAATAAGTGTGAAAAGTAAACTTTTAATAGCTTTCCATTTACAGACGGACAGTTAAACGGAACGAATTAACCAGATATTTATAACGTATCTTTAAGCCTATATTAACTTTAAATAAGATAATTAGCTTAAGCTGTTACTAACAGTATAAATAGCTTATAACACGACGTTAGTTAAGTTAACAGATATATTATTATTCTTTACTAATTATAGTAAGGAGCTTAAGCTCCGTTAAAGCCTGCTTACAGGTGCCCTTTAAGCTGTAATCTATATAAACTAGATATAAGAACTATATAACTACTTGCGAGCTGAACTTAAGTTTACATGTAAATAAATAAAGAAGTTTGCCGATAAATATTAAACTAAGTAATTAATGTTTAAGAAAAGACTCTATTATAATAGTAAACAAGTTAAGGGACTAACTTTTTAAAAGGGGGACTATATTTACCTTTTTTTATAAAACCTGTATTTAAAACGACTTAGTAAGAAGTTTAACTTTAAAAGGTACAGACCGTTCCGAATTAAGAAAAAAGTCGCCACCTTTAATTATAAATTAGACTTACCTATTAATATAAAGGTGTGGATTAAGGTTTTTCATATCTTACTTTTAAAACCCGCTTTAAAGGGAGTTCCTCTAGAAAAGAAGATTAAAGTCAACGCTAACGAAGATAAGTACGACGTTAAGGAAGTTATAAATTTATAAAGGGGAAAGAACACGTTTAAGTATCTTGTTAAATAGTTAGATTATAGCCCTAAAAGTAACTTATAAAAACTAGTTAAAAACCTTAAGTACCTAAACCTAATTACGGAGTTCTACTAAAAGAATCTTAATAAATTAAAACTAATAATAAGAATTAGGAATAAGATAAGATCTAACATTTAAATTACTATATTAAAGAGTAAGACTACTGTAGGACCTAAAGCTTAAGAAGTGGTAAGAAACTCCTTAATAAGTACGGAAAGACATTTATTAAAAGCTTTAACTAAGGTTATAAGGACTTTAAACCTAGTAAGGAGGCTGGACCTCCAGAGCTCCTAGTAAGCTCCACATAAAAATAAGTTAATAAAAAGGGCTACCTTTTACGTACGGGAAAAAGGAGCTATAAATTAAGTTAAGAAGAAGTTGTTAGTTATAACGACCCCTTAGAGAAAGAACTAATAGGTGTTCCTATTAGGAAGCCTCCCTAATTAAAAGACTTATTAGCTTTAAGAGGAGCGGTTAAATAAACCTCCTCCTGCTTCTAGAAACGAAAGATCTTTACTTCCTAGCTAAATGTAGAAAAAACTCGCTTTTCCGTCCGGCAGTGTTAGACTTCGATCTGTTTAAGTTAAGTAACGGCTTTATAGAGCTTTTGAGTTTTCAGCTTTAAGTTCCACGTAACAGTGTCGTGTTTAGCGTTAAAATGGCGCTTTTTAAAAAGAAGCTGCTAAAGGAAAACGTTATTATAATTAAATATGTTATATAAAGACGAAGCCCCTGTTAGTAAGTATTTAAAGTAACTGTCCGATTATGTAGTAATAAGATAAGAAAGCGATTTTAAAAAATAATAACTATAAGGTGACATTTACGATCTAAAAGTTAAAATGAAGTCTGTAAGGTTACGGTAATAAAAGGTGCTGTTTTTCAAAATGCGCTTTTATATATAGTTAACAGGTATAGTTACATTAAGGAAGAAAGAACGCTTTTATTAAGATTCTTTATAGGAAAAGAATATTAAAAAGGGGGAATTATATAATAACCTTATAAGCTGTTACTTAGGCTGGAACGGCCTGATAAATTCCCTGTATAAGGAACAGTGTAGGAAGACAGTATACACGGTATTACATATTAGGCTAGGGGTGTAAAGACTTAAAGCCTTTATAACTAACTAGTAGTTACTTAGTCTTAACAAAAGTGTTTATTTACTAAGCAGTTATAAGACCTTTAAGTAAGGAGTGTTTAGTAATAGGGTGTTTAGTTCCTCTATAAGTAACAGGCCATTAAACAAAGTACAAAGTACCTCTTAACTAATTAGTATAGATAGCTATAGTTATACCTATAACTATTATAAGGGACTTTAATTCCTCACGCCAGTATTTAATTGTTCATTTATGTCCTACTGTTCAGACTCACCTTTATATATTATAGTGACAGCAACCTACAGTGACATTAAACCCCCGTTTAGGAGTGCTAGCTTAATAAGCCGTCTTCGGAACGCCCTTTACTTGTTAGCGTCCTGCTATACGTTCTGTCTTAACCCGCGCCAGTCCTCTCAAGGCCTGTGTCGGGTGCAGGTTGTAATAATATCCTTACAGAACTTCACTTTATATCCTTATTTACTACAGTTAAAGTATTAAGTCACTTTCGCTTCGCTTTCGTAATGCTTACAAGAGAAATACTTATACTTTATAATTATACCTTTCTTAATTAAGCTGATAGCGTCTTCTAAGTTATATATTTCGATAATAAACTGTATAATAAGGTTCGGTTCGCTATTAGGTTATTTACAGCTTTACTTATAGTTAATTTTACTAATCTACACGTTATTATAAGCGTTAAAGTCTTCCATTATCTAACTTTCGTTTATTACAAAGTTATAACTGTTAATAAGTTTAATATATAATCTTTTCACTAATATTACGTAAATACATCACTTAAAGACCACTCTCTCTCCTAAAACTTATTATACTTAGCTTTCGTTATTAAAGTTATTATACTATTCCTATTTATCTTCTTTAAACGTAATCACTACGTTACTAGACTGTTAAAAAAGCTTTACTATTACTATACTTATCTTTTTAATATTCTAATTAACCCTTTATATAATCTCTGTAAAGGTGTTATTCTTTAAGTTCGTATTCGCAATTGTAAGTTTCCTAAAGGCCTTCTTAAGTACATAGTGTATATAAGTTACGTTCAGGGTTAAGGTAATTATGTTTCCTAATCAGAACGCCCTTACATAAGTGTAAGCTTTATTAAGTCCAGTCTTCCAATTAACCACTTCTTCAATTTTTATTACTTTTTTAAGGATCTTCTAAATACTTATATTAGTAATACTACTAATGGTAATAGTTAGATTAATAGGCGTTTTCAGGGCACTTACAACATGTTCGCGTATCTACTCTATCCTAAAGACGGTTTTAAAGTAAGCCTTTACAGCTTTAAGGATCGTTCCAAACGTACACTCTTCAGCTCCCTTACCTATTACAACGTCTTAGAAGTTTTTATAAAGATTTTCCTCCTAATTATTCTTCTACTTCCCTTTCACAATCGGTCCATAAACATACTATAAGCGCTGCAGCTTACTTAACCCACTTTTCTGCTGAAAATTTCCTCGTCGGTTCGGATGGACGTTTTCGCCCTTAAAAGAGGGTTTAGCGCTATCGCCAGCCGCGCCTTCGGTGCGCGATCGGTGCGCTATCACTGCGCAAGGCAGTTTAGGTCGCTGATTCTAAATCCGTTGTCCAAACAGTTTTTAGGGTTTTATAGCGTAAGAATTCAGCTTTAATTTAAACCTTATTAAAATAGTAAAAGGAGTTTAAAGATTAATGTAAAGGATAGGTATAAAGAGTAAGCTTTTAACAGCCTTTTACTTATAAACAGATAGCTAAACGGAATAAGTTAATTAGATACTTATAACATATCTTTAAGCATACGTTAACTTTAAGTAAGATAATTAGTTTAAGCTGTTACTAACAGTATAGATAGCTTATAACATAACATTAGTTAAGTTAACAGGTATATCACTATTTTTCACTAATTACAGTAAGAAGCTTAAGCTCCGTTAAGGCCTACCTACCAGCACCCCCTAAGCTGCAGTCCACGTAAACCGGATATAAGAATTATATAACTACTTATAAGCTAAATTTAAGTTTATATGTGAACGAATGAAGAAGTTTACTAATAAATATAGAACTGAATAACTAATACTTAAAAAAGGACTTTATTATAATAATAAACGAGTTAAGGGACTGACTTTTTAAGAGGGGGATTACGTTTACCTTTTTTTATAAAACCTGCATTTAAAACAGCTTAATAAAAAGCTTAACTTTAAAAGGTACAGACTATTCCAGATTAAGAAAAAGGTCACTACCTTTAACTATAAACTAAACTTACCTGTTAGTATAAAGGTGTAGATTAAAGTCTTCCATATCTCACTTTAAAACCCGCCTTAAAAGGAGTCCCCTTAGAAAAGAAGATTAAGATTAACGTTAATAAAGATAAGTATAATGTTAAGGAAGTTATAGATTTACGGAAAAGGAAGAATATATTTAAGTATCTTATTAAGTTGTTAAATTATAGCCTTAAAAGTAACTTGTAGGAACTTATTAAAAACCTTAAGTGCTTAAACCTAATTACGGAGTTTTATTAAAAAAATTTAAACTAATTAAAACCACCTGTAAAGAAAAAATGAAAGGTAAAGGTTAAACCAGTTAATATAGCCTTAAAGAGGTAAACTAACTAGTTTACTTTAAAAATAGAGAAAAATAAAATAAAGTCTGACATTTAAACTGCTAAATTAAAGAGTAAGACCACCGTAAGACTTAAAGTTTAAGAAGTGGCAGGAAACTCCTTAATAGGTGTAGAAAGACATTTATCAGAAAATCAGCTAGGGTTATAAAGACTTTAGACTTAGTAAAAAGACTGGACCTTTAAAGCTCTTAATAAGCTCCACACAGGAACAGGTACTGTTAAGAAAGAAAGTCAGTAAAAAAGAAAAAAAGCGCGCTACTATAACACTACAGAACCGTTTATTTAAAAGGGAAGAAGTTATAAACTAAGTTAAAAGGTAACTATATACGGTGGAGATTTAGCTAGAAAGTTCCTTTAGTTAAAAGACTTCACGTCTTTAGGTAGGGCGTCTAGCTTAACCTCTTCGCTTTCCTAAAACTCCAGTAACTCTACCTTACAGTTAAACGTTTTTACAGTATAATCTTTAAGTTAAGACCGTTACTTATAAAGGTGCACTAAACGTGCCAATACCTTTTAAAGCTTAATAGTAACTTTATATAACTATTAAGTAACAGACTTAACTTATAAGTTAAGGTCCCACTTCTTAATTAAAAGGGCTTTTAACTTTACCTTACTTATATTAAAAGCGTTACACTAAGAAGGGCAGTGCCTCTTTAAGTAATGGTTACAGCTGTTAGACCTGTTTAAGACCCGGCAGATAAGTAAAGGGACAGCAGATTTGTAAAAAGAATAAAGGGACATTTCGCCACTAAACGTGTGTGTGTAAGCTGTGAGGTTTAAATAACAGTTAGTACTTTTACCTTATTCCCGTTTTAAGACCCGGAAGCTAGATATTTACTATATGGTAAAGTAGTGAAAAGGGAAACTTACCTTTTAAATTCTTTATGGAAAAAGAACTTTAAAGAGGGGAAATTATGTAACGACCTTATAAGCTATTACTTAAGCTAAGGTAGCCTAACAAATCCCTTATAGAAGGAATAGTGTAAGGGGACAGTGTATACTATCCAGACACACTGGGCTAGGGGTGTAAAGACCTAAAGCCCTTACGACTAATAAGGTGCTGTTTACGGCATGCTAAGTACTTATAACGTAAGCAGGAGAAACCTTATAAGCAGAACGCTTATGTAATGTAAAGTACTTATATAATAAACACTTACAGTATTATAAGTAAGGTACGAAATACCTCCTACTTAGTTAGTATAGATAGTTATAATTATACCCACAATTACCGTAAGGGACTCTAGTTCCTTACGTTAGTATTTAATTATTCATTTATATCTTACTGTTCAGACTTACCTCTGTGCATTATAGTGACAGCAACTTACAGTAACATTAAACCCCCCCCCGTTTAGAAGTGCTAGCTTAACAAGCTGTCTTCGGAACGCCCCTTACCTGTTAGCATCCTGCCATACGTTCTGTCTTAACCCGCGCCAGTCCTCTTAAGGCCTATGTCGGGTGCAGGTTGTAATATTACTACTATCTTACTACCTTAACAAATAATATCGTAACTAAACAGCTCTAAGCACGTTATAAGATAATAAGTTATAAGTTAAGTATCTTACCTCCACTCTACACACACTTTAATCCTATCTTGTATAATAAGATGTATTTATAGCTAATAGGAGTTTCAGATTTTAGTAACGTAACTACTATTTAGGTAAGTGTTAAAGTAAAGTAAAAAGAAACATTAACTTTAATAACGATAGTAATAATAGTATAACGTATAAATTAAGGTGCTAGTAGAAGAAAGCTAAGAAATTAGAGGTATAGGTAATAAAGACTTATAAGATAAACTTAATATATAAATAAACAGTGTATTATATACGTAAAAGGCTAGGATTTATTACTCCCTCTTAGGCATGGTGATGGTATTTATACTAATTATTTCGTTTATAGCGTGTTAGTCCCAAGGTTTGCCTTCTAATGCTCCTTTACAGATGATAAACTAAGTTTCCTTACGCTTAAGGTAAGGTTCATTACGCCTTAAGCTTAATGATTTACTAAGTTATTCCTCTTAAAGGTTTACCTATTTATTATAATTAATCGTTATAAGATTAAAGTATATAAACCTCTTCTGCTTTCTCTAGTCTTATTCTTTACTATACTTTATTAATCTTTAATATTCTTTACTAATATACTAATAAAGATTTCTCTTACTTATCTATTTAATAGTTACTATAACCTAATACCTTAACTTAACTCTTTTTATCTCCTTAGATCTTAACCTTTACGTTTATAGTTTTAGTTTTCTTAACTACTTAAAGGATAATGTCGGTAGCTTTGTTTTAGATATTAGTCTTATAGATACCTTAATAAATAGTTTAATAGATAATAAACTTAATAATAACTTAATAGTTTTAAATCTTACAGATAATATACTTATATCTTATTACAATATGCTTTAAAGTCCTGATAGCTATATTAACGATATAATTCTTAATACTCTATGTAATAAGAATATTACAATACTTCTTACCCTTCTAAATAACGCTTAGATTAATAACACACTCTTAAACTCTCTTAGTTAGAGCGTTACTGTCCTTTATACTTTAAATAACAGTTACATTAACTATATAATCTAAACTATAAATATAAAAGAAATAGCGAACATTGATTAGTAAGCTAAATTACCCCCTGTCGTTAAACTTATAACGGAGACAGGTGTAAATACCGCTTAATAAACTAAACTATCCGTTACTATTAACTTTACTAAGGAGAAGGTTATATACAGCGCTTAGCAAACCCACCTAATTACTATAATTATCTTAATAGTTAATAATAACGTAATAGCTGAAGTAATTTACTCTTATAAGCAGACCTACAGTGTAGCTGAAGTGGCTTAATCTTATCCTATCGGAGCAGGTGGTAAATATATTATAATTAAGGTAGTTCCGCTTATAAAACAAACGTGCCCCGTCGTGCTTAAAAGCTTTCCTAAGTAATTATTAGAGATTTACTTAAGCTTTACTAATAGCCTTACTATATAAAGAGCTATTTATAACCTAAATGCCAAAGTATATAAATAAGGCAGTAATGTTAATATAATTACAATTTATTTCTTTATCTTTAAATAAAGCTAAGCCTTAACGCTGCCTAAGCATTTCTCAGCTTAGCATTAGTTTATTAGGTTTTAACACAGCGCTTTTAATATCCCTAGCGGTAAAAATGCCCTAAGAGCGAATCAGCAGATAGCCGTTTTAAGCGTAATGATTTAAGATAAGTGTTTTTAAGTATTTAAAAACCAAAACTAAGAACTTATTTTAAGGTAAATGTAAGGACCCTTAAAAGAATAGTATAAATGGCTTTTATTACACTGCTCTTTCCTAAAAAGATTTCTACTTTTACTTTATATATAACCTTATATTACTAACAGTAACCATTTTTACAGAAGATTATATATCTTATTTTACTTAAATATCCCTTATAAAGTAGTGTTAAACGTGTTAAAGGGTTAAATAGTAAAGAGGTAAAAAAGAACTTATATTAAAGTTACATGTAAAGAATAGCTAATATTCTTTATAAGTATAAAGAAAAGGAATCTTTTATCACTAATGTAAAATATATAAAAGAAGTTAACGATAAATATATACTACTTCTCCCCTCTTCTCCTTACACCCTCTTTAAGGTGTAAGCCCTCTGCTTTAAACAGTGGCATTTCTTAACTATAAGGAGGAATATTTAGAATTAAGTGTTTTGCAAATTAGTAAGCTTAATCTTTAAGGGTGTCTGTTATGGGTTAGATAGTAGCTAGCTTTTTAAAGAGTAGTATAGCTATTAGAAAGAAAGGATAATTGTGGTAACGGAATAGTAAAGCTGTAAGTTCTTTATTATAATAATAGATTTATCTACTAATTAAAATTATAGTGTTTACACTTTTATAAGTTTAATCTTGCCTTTAAAGGTCTTCTGTGAACTTTAGAATACTTATTATTATTCTCTTATACTTTAGCTTTCGTTTAAAACTGTTTAAGCACTAGTTATAAAAGCTGCTTACCTTAAGATATCTCTTAGTTATAATGCCCTTTACTACTTTAAGGAAAGTGTTTGAAAAATGTATTTAGTAGGCTTAAGTAGATGTTTTTTAAGTTATTTAATTACTGTTTATTAAAGCTTTTACTTTTCTAAAAATAGTGTAAATTCTTAAGCTTGGAGAAGTCTGCTATGTTAGATACACACTTTACTTTATCCTGTCTGGAGGACAATTTGTTGTAAGGGTGGTCCAAAAAAAAATTACTATGGGAAATTCAGTCAAAAATGATAAGGAAATTTAACTCGACCTAGGACTGGTCGGTTCATTATTAAAAGTGGGTCTGCTCGGGCCCCTACTCGGGCCCCAAATCACGTGATACAATATGTTTTCAGATACGTCACGTGACCAGGAGTCCAAATCTGAAGTTAGATTCAGGGTTAGGGTTACGGTTTAGGAGTTATTCCCGTTTGAAAAAATTAAATAAATGGGTATTTGGAAATAAAAATAAGGTTATATCTAACCAAAGAAGGTGTTATTATATATAAGTTTTTACCTAGAATTCAGAATTACAATTGTTTCTACAATAAAGCTTATAATAAGAAAGATATTACTGTTTTAAGTTTAATAATAATATTTATTTAAATAATAACTGGTTGATAAGTAATATAAAAAGTTGTAATACTTACGTTTATTATATAACTTATTACGTAGAATCCAGAACTGGAATCTGTTTTACCATACTGCTTAAAATGAGAAAGATATTAGTGGTTAAAGTTGGATAATAATAGTTATTATAATAATAGCCTGTTAATAAGTAATATAATAAGAAGTAATAATTATAATTCCTATACAGTTTATTATGTTAAACACAGAGCTGGAACTTCTTTTACTATACGGCTTATAATAGTAAAGATATTACTGTTTAAACTTAAATAATAATAATAACATTAATATAAACTTAAATATCTCTCTGGCTTTAATAGCTATTCTAAATTAGGCTTTAGATTAAGAATTACGGTTAAAATCTACATATAATACTACCTTATTCTATATTATAAACTAAAATAATAACTGTAAAAGTCATGGTTTTTTCACTTTAAACCTGAATATCTCCTTTTACTGAACCCTAACCCTGAAAATAGAGTGAAAATTGGATTCTACATCACGTGATGCATATTAAAATGTATTATTTGATTATGTAAGCTAATAATTAAAAATTATTAAATTATTACTCTAATTTACTTAATTAGGTTAAAAAAAACCTTTAGTTTTTTAGAGATAGAAATAGAAATAGTATAGTGGTAAATAGCGTAATATTAATTAAAGAGGTTCCTAGTTCGAATTGCATTTGTGAAAGTGAAAAAAAAACTGTAAATTGTAAATTGTAAAATAAAGCCTGTAAACTCCGTAAAAGAAAGTCTGTAAACTGTATAAAATAAAGTCTTTAAATCGTAAAAAATGAAGCTTTAAAAAGTAGGATTTATTTTTAATTATTATTTTATCTCTTTAAATAGATCTATTGGCCTCCGGACAGGTTTTGTTTGCTGCACTTATTTAAATAAGCTTAATACCCGACGCCAAAATTGCCAGGAGCGAAAGTGAGGAATGGAGCGCCCCGTAGCGTAGCGAAGGGCCGTCGCGGAATGACGAACGAAGCGACGCCAGCAATTTTAAATATTTATTAAAGAGTAATAATAGAGTTTATAAAACCGTTAATTAATTTAAACTACGTATTTACTACATTAGAATAATTTACGTTTACATTTACTTAATAAATAGTAAGAGTTTTAATATTACTAATAATTTATCTAATATTAATACTGTTACTTATAATATAAGTTAAGGTTAAAAGTAGTAAAACTTCTATTTTAACTCTTAAAAAAGGAAGAGGGGGTAGAGTAAAGTAATTTAATACTTTACTGTAGTTTATCTTAACTTAATTAAAATAAAGTTAAGCTGTTTCGATATACTTTAATATATTTAAGATTTTCTATATTATACTGTTTAATTAGTTACTTAACTTATCGTTAGTAAATGTAAAGTTATTAATAAAGTTAATTAACTATTTCTTTACTACTTTTAGATATTTATTAACCTCTTTAATATTATTTAACTATACTTTTTACTATCATTTTCCGTAAAGAGATAAGTGTTTATTAAAGATTAACGTTAAGATTTCGCTATTAAGATCTAATAGATCTATTCCTTTAGCTAGATTTATTATTAATAGTATATCGTAGTTACTACTAACTTAAAAGCTTAAATTAAAAGTTAGTTATACCTGTTTTAAATAGATAAAGAAGGTAGATAGCTGAAGGGTTAAAACAGTTACTTAAGTTAATAGGAAATTAATACTTTTTTAAATAAAGATGTAATTATAATACAGATTATATTAAGTAATATTAAGTGTTAAGGGATTTTCCCTGTGGAAAGGGGCGAAACTGACTTTGTAAGTAACTTAAAGTTATTTTTAAAGTGGATTATGTATTTTTGAAAAATAGGTTTAAAACCTCTAGTTAGCTGCTACCTTTATTCGAGGTGTAGGTAGGGTAAAGGGGAACCGCGTAAAATTTGCCACATAAGACAGTGACGAAACGGAAGGTATAAGTAAGCATAAACGGTTAGCTGCTTAAGGTTACGGAAGATAGTGGGGTTTTATTGTTGAGAGCTGGGACCGCCATATGTGGAGCCGGGGCCGCTATATATGGCGATGCAGACTTCCAATTCTGGACGCCTCAGCGCCGTACTCTATGATTTAAAGGAAATTTCGTGTGCCCAGATTCGTCTCAGATAACCAGGCTGTTACGGCCTGCTTCTGTACCCCCTTCGGCTTCTAAGGTTTTCTTCTCTCACCCAGGGCGGCCTCTAGACTCGTAAGTAAGGCATGGTTCTAGGTGCAGTTGCTGCAAACATTCATGTGGCTGTGAAGAAAGACGAGTATATTGATATCGGGCTACTCTGAAATTCCGACAGTTGGTGAGCCAGATACAAGGAGGGTGCACTCCTGGATGAGCTCTACCATACGTAGCGTCTTCCACGCAGCTTGGGAGTCATCGTCGCTAGGTCTAGAAGTGTTGTGTCCAATCAGCGGATCTGGGCCTTTTCCGAAGCAAAACGCTATCACTTCAGCGTACAATGATCCTAGGTTCTCGGGTGTGGTGTCGCCGGCAAAGTGGTGCCGCTGTGACCGGCAAAATCGTTGACGATCGCTATCGGACTGCCAGGGCTGGGGGTAGCCGGGAAGAGAGCGGAGGAGCTCCCACCGGCCTATCTCCGTCAAGACCATACCCAGGCCGAAGACGTCGTAGGCAGGCTGCTGCCTATTCTTTGTTGATCCCGGTGCGAGGCGATCCGGATGCACATACGCGCGGAGATCGGGATCCTCCACATCTAACTTGTCCGTCATGCCGCCAAGGCTGCGGGCTGTCTCGAAGCCGGCGAGCAAGGCCTCCGCCACGGTGATGGGTTGCATCCCGGGAGGTCGCGTGCCGCCCTCTGAACCCGGGAATTGCAGAAAGAGGTTGTCGGTGTTGAAACCGCCGTGGACGATATCTGCGGTGTGCAGAGCAGCCAGCGCCCGGGCATATGACAGGGCTAGCTCGACACGCTGGGCGATGGAGGGAAACGGTAACTGTCGCTGCATAATTTCGGGGAGGGCGTACAGTCCCTCGGCCGAGAAGACAAGCGCGAAACTTGGCGTCGATGAAGCCGACATATCCGATAAGCATCGAAACGGAACACAGGGAAACCTCCTCGACCCGGGGGTCTGGGGACCGACTTCCGACCAAAGCAGCATCCGGGCAAGGCTTGCGAGCGCCCATTTTCTGGCTTGATACTCATCGGCGGCCGCTGGCGGGGCCCGGCCCGCCTCCACCTGCTGGTTACCAACTTGGATGCTCGAGGGATATGGTCGGAACTCCACCATGACCTTTTCGAGCCGACCGTTGCGGTCAAGGACTCCGAATCTTCGCGCTCGTAGCCGAAGCGTCTTGGCCTCCGCTTCTGTGAAAAAGCGCACAACCCTCTGAACCCAGCCTACCGAATCCCGGGCATCCTCTGGTACCGACCCGACCGGAAAATGTAGGCACCCGAAAGGAACCCACTCGACAGAAGCGCCCTCTCGAGTCCGCCCGTCCCGGCCCCAAGCGGTGGCCATCCTCGCCAGCATTTCGGCCTTCATGTTCGGGACGACCAGGGTAGATAGAAGCCGGGAACCTTTGACTGGCAGTGCTGTTAACCTCTCGAGCTGGCTATTCAGGTCTCCGAGGGCCGGGATAAGGACTCTGAGTGTCCTGACAATGCTGGATGGTAGCGTGGCGTGACGGAGCTGGGGAGGCCTAGAGGCGAGATCCGGGTAGGAAGAGGCAAGTTCTAGCGCGCCAATGAGGTCAGCCAGGAGTTGCCTCAACTTCAAGACCACCGTCCTCGATTGCCTGCGTCTGGCCACATCAAGTTCCATCTTATCTCCGGCCTTATCTAGGAGAATGAGATGGTAACGCGCGGTTCGGATCGCCGCATCGGCTTCATCCAGCAACCCGGATTCCGCTTCTGAAAATATCGTGTCTGAGATGAGCTCCTCCATGCAATTGGTAGCAGCTCGCAGGAGTGTAGATGCTGAAAGGGGCTTCGCTCGCAGTAGCGGCGTGTATGGAAAGGCATTCAAGTCTACCTCTGCCTCTATCCTTCTCAGATGCTTTAGAACCTCTCGATAGACATTGTCTGACCGGTGACTGAACTTTGGGATACTGGAGTGGTCCGTGTCACTCGGTATTGAGATCTCCAGGCCGGTGGGGAGTCCCAGCAGTGCGGAATGCTCAGTTATTGGTGTGTACGGCTCGCCAACCCGCTTCCATGTTTTCTCGATCGCTTTTGAAGTCGAGTTTTCCGAAGCGTCATTACCAGATTCGGTCACTTGCTTCACAAGTTGTCGGCTTTGGCGCCGCTCATAGATAGAAATGACGGGGAACCTGGGGAAGAGGTCGATGAAGTGCTGCAGCTCCTGCATCGCTAGGTCGTTATCGACGCTGAGCTGCTGCACTATCTTCAGCCATGCTGTTTTATCGGGAAAGACATCTCTCAGATACTCTTCTATGTCGCTGGTGTCCATCCCCCTGTGGACCGCCCCGAAGAATACTACGGCACAGGTGGCGGTCAGTATGGCATTGAGGTCAGGATCGTCCAAGCGCTTGCATCGGCAGAGGCTCTGGCTTCTGTTAGTGTGTCGTGCTGTTAATTAGAGGAAGACAGCTGCGAGAGTTTCATTTACCTGAGCGATGACCTTGGTTCCATAGCTGTGGCCGACGAGAACTAGCGGCCGATACGAAGCCTAAGGAATCAGTAACTTGCCGATATCTGTGGTGGAGACGCATGATTACCGTATCTGAGGACCTAGCAATGCTAAGTTGGCTCAGCAGCTCTTTGCAGAAATCTTCGAAGCGATAATTATTGTTGATGGTGAGCTTCGTGTTGTACCCAAAGGTGAGGACTCTGCATTTCGGCATGTCGTCCTTGAGATAGTCTCGGAGCCACATGACGTTGACATCTCTACTCGCCCAGGATCCGTATGCGTTGCCGTCAAGTCCGGTAACAGCAACGATGCTATGGTCTGTTCAGCGGAATGCTTTCCGAGATATGGACCGCGGGAAGCTCTTAGCGACTGACTCCATCGAGACATCCTCCACGGGATCCGGATAGAAGAGGGGGGTCATGCCCCAAAAATTCTTGTCGAATCGTAAATCAGTGCCGTTGACACGCAAGTGCGCGGTTGTCTCGCCGGTTTTGTCATCCATTACTGGCTTTAAGAAAACCGGAATCGCACTAGAGAATTGGATAACAGCGACCTGGCTTTTCAGGCTCGGGTCCGGCGCTGGCAGGAGCGTCCCCGTGATGATTGACACCGAAGCTTCGGCTTCATGGTGGGATTCCGCAATTGCCAGCGCCAGCTCTTCCCATGAGCACTCAGGCGGTATGTCTTGCACTCTAAATGCAATCATCTTTGAGGCAGACATAAAAGCGGGTACAGCCTCGAATATCCTAGGTCGAAGTCGAGCGGCGATCGGTCCGTGGCTCCGACATAAACTGTGTGGTCATTTGCCATCAACGTGGCCGGATAGCTGGCTGGAGGTCTATTAACGTGTCACGTGTGTGTAGCCTGCGAGCATAGCACTCCGACATCGGGTGGAAACCATTCGAACGTCCGCGATTCGATTTTGAAAAGCCTTGCCCTTGGTTGGGCCACACGTTCCCCCCCCCCCCCCTCGAGCTGTGCAGGCTAACAGGTCCTTCATTCGCACTACCATAGAATCCACCAATGAACTACTTTATTAAGCGTCAGCCCTCAGTTGGAGCGGGATCTGGGACATTTTAGGGTCGTGAGCCGTAGGGTTGTTAGGAAACTGATAGGGGCTGTTAGAGCGAAGCCAGAATCGGAGGGTTAGGATCAATCGAGTCCGCGTTATCTTGGCAACACCTTGCCCCGCCACGAGGCCCACCCGAAGTTCCCGCTCATGCACGCTACCCCACCAAGCCCACCACCCCAATCGGTCGCCTGTTTTGCTAACCTTGCGCGCTTTGGCTGTACGAGCTTGACGGCTGAGCAATCTGAATACCGCCCGCGGCCCGTCAACATATCAAACATCCCCCGGTCATCTTTTCGTTTTCGGGAGGTCGGCGTAAGGACGGCACCAATGATATCTTTTCATTCTTCCGACTTGTGCCAACCTGCTGAAAACATAGCAACGCAAGGTGGACCAGTGGGCTACCGAAATGTAGTGTCCTATGTGGCCGCGCTCGGATTGCCGGTCCTGCCGCGGACCGCCATGGACAAGGGCACAGCAGGTTTGGAGCCACTCAGCCCCCACCACCCTCCCCTTGCGGATAGAATTTGGCTAGCACGATGGATGCGGAGCGCTGATACATCATGGTCTTTAGGGAACTTGGGCAACTCCAAGAGGCAGATGAGAAAGTGTTGATGTCCAACCCCAGTTCACCAAGAGGGTGAGGACGGGGCTGACGAAAAGTTCAGGTGGGTATCCTGGGACAGATGCCACTGCTAGAGTATCTTCAAAGCAAGCTTCTGGCAGAATTTTCGGCTTTGGCCCGCGAATTCGTGAGCATCCGCGCGGCTCTCATCATGGCGGCGTCCTACAGTTGGCTTCTCGGGCCTGGATTGGAGACGCCTTGGGATTGGGTCACCAAAACCCAGTGGACCCTCAAGGCCATTGAGCTCGGATCCTACGGGACGGCCAGTATGGTGGTTGAGGATAAGGATATTATGACTGTCCTCGACATTCTCGAGGTTAGAATGCTAGAGCTGCGCCGGCTGTTCTTCCTGTCCCCAGAGGTAGATGCAGCACGGTTGCGTCTCCGAGTTGAAGAATTTGCCAAGATGGGCGACAAGGATGTGGCCTCCAAGTTCATGCCGCTAATTTGCAGGGACGCCGACGCCAAACCCTCGGGCAACGACTCTGGGGATCGGGCGGTGGACATGCCGATCACCACGGTAGCCCCGACAGAGACGCCTTCCTGAAGCGATTTACCATAACCCGAGGCAGCGATTTGAGCTTCCTTGATTTGGACGCGTTGGATATCAACTTTGATACAATAACGATCTCGAGGCTTTTATCATCCTAGCTGAAGAGCATGGCCTATCCCCACCATCCGAGAGGCTTCCTACTACGCTAGCGTTGCGGTTATGAATGGAAGTTTGAGTTCGGAGGCTTTTATGAGAATCGATGAGAATTGAACACAATTCCGAGTTGCTGTATAAAGCTCTTGCCGCCAAGGACTTGGCAGGCCGTGTGACCACTGGGTGGTGGGGGAGGCGGTCAAGTCTGGCAATATTCCGCCCTTTCCCCCGCTTGCCTAGCTCCCCGCAGCTATCAAATTATCTCAGCACCTCTACCCGTCAAGAGAGAGAAGCTGCGTCATTACTCAAATCTTGTTCGCGCTACCACCAACTTCGCCGATATGGCTTGCCTGCTGCACCGTTCAGCCGAGGGCCACTCTTCAGACATCGAGCTAGCCGTCTCCCAACTGCAACAAAAAAACAACCACCTCATGGGCTATCGCAACCTCCTCTCTTATGCTACCAGCCTCGGAGTCTCACTTTTTCGCCGTTCTGCACTTGGCCAACAAGAGTGGAGGCTGAGAGCACAGGGTCAGTACTCGGCCGCGTATGAAGCCGTCATGGCAGGCGATCCAGCTGTGGAACAAGTCGTCATCATCAAGAGGCCGAAAGCATCGTTTAGCCGTGACAGCACCAAGGTTGAGAACGCACTACAGCACAAAGCCCTGTCTGGAATCATCCAAGAACTGCGCATCCTTGCACATCAAGACCTCAGAGCTCACCCCAATCTCCCGCGCATCCTGGGGATATTCTTCGAGGACGCCCTGGACCCCGACGGTACTATCCCTTGTCTAGTGTTTGAGCGCGCCGTATCAGATCTATCTTCGTACTTTGGGAACAGTCCCCTCAGCATTACAGCTAACACGGTGAAAAATTTATGTTCTGACATTGTTTCGGGTTTGTCGGCCATTCATGGACACGGCCTCGTTCACGGCGATCTGAAACCCAGCAACATTCTCCTCTTCCTCCGGGACGGCCGTCTGACCGCTGCTTTGGCCGATTTCAGTACCTGCGGGACCGCGGATCAGTCTCCCCGGGATGTTGGTATTATACCGGGCACGGCGGGATTCTGGGCGCCGGAATATTAACGTGAGAGTGCGTATCACGCTTGGGTGAACTTGCCGCCGCGAGACATATACGGCTTCGGTCTCATTATCGTCGTCTCCATGATGGGCCACTGCCAGACGCCGCCATTCCCGGAAAATTCCATGGCGCTGCAGCACGATGACCAAGGGTGTCTCGAGCTCCTGCGGGCACGCGTGCTGCTTCCAGATGCCGACTTTCTGTGGCGGATCGTGGAGCACTGCGTCTTGACGGATCCGGAAAAGAGGTGGTCATTGGCGCGAATAGGATCTGAATTCATGATTTCCCAGGCAAGGGATAAAGCGATTATTTTGGGAAATAGCTTCATGGATTGCAGCGCGTGGTGGTCACTGGTCACGCATTTGGGCCGTACAAGAAGCCATCCTCCAACCGTCGGCAACAATCACCTGGGGCTGCATAACCATTGACTGGAATACCTTGGAAAATGCGGCCTCTAACATGAGTATGGCTGTGCCTGAGACGCGCGCCGACAGCGGGGTAGTGGCAGGCGCGCGCGTATGGATGGGTCTATAACCCAAATAAGTCGGCTCCTACGAAACAAACGCGTAGCAAGGCGATCTTATTACAATTTTTGGCGGCTATGGATGTTACCACCCTATTGTGAAACACACAAATTGGCCTCAGCCCTTGAATTGTTCGTGACGACCCTGCAGGCCGCCAGTTAGGCACGGGCCCGGGTGTGACCCCGCGCGAAGGACAGTGTGCACTGTGCTGCACACTGGGCTCGGAAGCGCGGGCCAGTGAGCGCTTGCTCTGTGAGGCTAGGGCAATGGGATAGAGCACACGATAAGGAACTGTTGATCCACCTGATCTGTGAGTTCCTCACAGATCAGACAGATCCAGAAAGACATTATTCATTTGTGTCATACTTTTCAGACTAACCTCTGTGCATTACAGCGACAGCGACCTACAGTGACAGTGTACCCCCGTCTGTGAGTGCTAGTCTCATCATTCAGCCTTCAGATCGCCCATCGACCCTTGGCGTCCTGCCATACGACCCTGCCTTAATCTTACTAGACTCTTTCAGGCCTGAAGCCAGGTATAGGTCGTAACATTGTTATTTTAGGGCCCTTTGAATGGTTGTTGTGAGGGGTCTTGGTCATAAGGCGCCTCAAAACAAATTGCCGCGCGCTAAAGGCCTAAAGACTGAGGCCAGCGTCTGTCCGAGGGCCGCGGGGAATATCGATTAGGTGTAGACACGGGAGTTCCCAAACAGCTCGCCTATTCTCAGTGCGGTCGGCCCAAGTAAAGCACCATTCACAATCCATGTCCACCCAAATAAGAAACTTGAAGTGTTTCAGAACTCCCTGCAGGATGAGAAATCACGGATAGGTCCCATCGCAAAATCTATTGGGTTGTAGAGGGGGGAGCCCCCACCAGTGAGCGCATCCATGTCTATAGACACTCCTTTCTATATAACTATCAATATCCCACATGAAAGCTGATGCAAACGTTAACTCTGACTATTCCAGAATTCAAAATCTTACTCCTCCCTACCAACTCAGCTCCAGCATCGCTAAATTCCTCTGCCGCTTCCACCATTGGTCTCACATAAAAAACACCACTCAACATGTAAGAAGTCATCCCTATAATAACAAGGTTTGGATCTAACATAAAGAACCGAAAAGCGATCCAGCAGCTACTAGCGTAACCTCAAAACCGAAACCATGAGCTCTCCATCAGGCACCCCCACAGGGCGGATCAGTGGTATTGGCTCGGATAGCCATAAGTCCGAGGCTTTAAAATCTATCTACGGGCTCGGGCTGAGTACCTCCAAGCATATTCTTCGACCCTCCAAGGAGAACACCACGGATGTTCTGACCCCGGCCATGATCCAAGGACTTGCAAAGGAAATGTCTCACCAGGAGAGCACCACGGACGCCCGAAACCGGGCCTAAGGGATAAAGATGTTGTGGTGTTTTTTGGGTGACGAAGTCACTCAGGTGCCAAGACCATCCACCTGCAGATGACCGTTTGGTGGGGCCGCCACCTGGCAACCGGACCCTCTGTGCGTATAAATTACTGGCTCTTACAGCCACTCTCATTTGTACAATTAAGGCATTCTACCACCTTGAAATGCACTTCCGGACCTCTTTGAACACGACAGATGTTGAAAGAGAAGGGCCTATATCGCGGTACAGATATTCGAAGAGCGTAAAGTTAGGGGCGACCTTTGTAGCCATGTCATCCGCGTAGAATCTGAGGTTTCTCCCCGCCATTCGGAAAAGCACCTCTCCAGCACTCGTTCGGTACGACGCACTTACAGCAGGCGCTTATCATTCCTTCGTCATGATGTGCTGCTTTCGCAATCCTCGCGGCTTGGTCATGTCACTGGGCTTCTGGTACTGTGAGATACAGATGATCAACTCGTCAGACCCACTTCCTAATTGGATATCCTACCGTGAGAGGCTGCCTGCTCTGTCAGGACACGATGATCTGCCCTCGCCAGTAACAATGTCCATCGAGCTCGCTCCTCTCATTAGGAGAACCAAACAAATCACCCTCACCCTTCGAAAAGAGCTAGAGCAAAGCTCACCGTCCTTGGCAACAAAGTTCTCCATCGTTCTAACGGTCGAAGACGCCGCTCACGACGAATACTAACCAGCCCGCCTCTTCTCAAGCCCATCCACCCACCCCATCACAACCCCTACACAGCTTTCCAAAAACCCCTCCACCTCCTCCTTCCCATGCCAACTCTCATTCCACGCCGCACTCAACGTTAACCTCCCCCTCCACGTCCCCAAAAAGCATCCCAGCCCACTTCCTAACTCCTCCCCCACCACCCACGGATCTCCCACCTCCATTAACCCCCTCGCCGGCTCAATGATTCGATCCACCACCCCCATACTACTTAACGACACCCCTGGTTTCTCATTCGGCGGCGGAACTGGCACCATAACCTCCTCATCCGGCGGAATATCCGGTGTAAAGGTCGAGATGACATACGCTGCCAGGGTGGGGTGATCTTCTAAGGGATGAGAAAAGGCGGAGAGGTAATAGTTTCTTATTTGTTCCATCACTTGTTCGAATTCCGTATGGGGATCAGAGGAGGGAATAGAGGAGAGGGTGATTTCCTGTTTTCTGCGCGTGAGGGAATGGTAAACTGCAGCGGCGTGGGAGGTAGTGTTGGTTGGTGCGGGGGGGTAGGGGCGCTCGTTGCGGAGGATGTATGCAGGGAGGCGAATAAGGGGGGAGGTTAGCGGAGATGTTGTGGAGGAGGAGGGCGATGGAGGCGTAGAAGGCGTGGGTTACAGTAGGTGAGCCAGGGTAGAATTTTAGGGCGGTGAGGAGGCGGGATGTTCGGGAAGGGGTAAGGGTAAGGGCAGTACGTTAGTGTTTTCCTGGGAGGAGGGGACCAGTGTTGTAGGGGACGGTCAGGGGATGTTGGCCGCTATGCGACAGGGAGGGCTGAGGAGGCCGGTTTCGGCTCTAGAGAGAGGTGGGAGACCGACTGGAGAGAGGGAGGAGATGAGGCGGGAGAGGTGGCTAAGGAGGTTTTTAAAGAGGGTGAGGGTACCGATGCCGTCAATAATGTTGTGGGGTGAACGGAGGATGAGGTCCCGCTGGATGTGGCCCGGGTTGGTTACTGGGGGTTCGACGATAAAAAGGATGGCCTCCTTTAGTGCTAGTGGGTCGAAGTTCGCCCATTCAGCGCTAGTCTGGACACATAAGATGGTCTTAAAGGTCCTCTGGAGCCAGGTGCTCCGCAAGGTTTCGTCGGGGATGGTTTCGTATCTCTTCTGCGGCTTGCCGAGGTGCTTATCGAAGAACGCGCGGGAAGCAATGGTTGGGCTATCGTTGCGCAACCAAAGCCACGCGGCGCGAAGGGCATCTTCCAGCCGAGATGCAGTGCCCGCGCTAAAGTCGTTCTCAACAGGAACTATGACAGTGACGTGGCCGGTGATCGCGAACTCCATGCGCCCGCTGCCAGCGTACTGGCGGATGAGCGCGGTGTACGACTTTTCGATCTCGTCGATGTCTCGTTGCCAGATTCCGGGGGCGGCTTCGCGCCAAGTGAGGTCCTGAGTGGACATGGCGACGGGGTAATCCAAGGTCGTAGGGCTGGTGAGAGGGCAAATACGTTGGGCAGGAATGACAAGTTTCCGCCAGTCCTGTCTCTTTATAACTCCTTCCACTTCCGTTCCGCCCATCCGCCTTATCCGAACACGAATCTGGCGAAGTCTGTTAACATTCGGCGCCGGGCATGGAGTCAACAAACCAGATCCTACGTCGATATCCACTTGGGGTGTTCTTGGAACCGAAGATTAGCCAGATCGGAGCGGCGAAGCGGAGTCATTCGCGTCCCGAATGACCGGCATTTGCGGGCGTCTGATTTGGTGAACGGGTATTCCACGGCTCATCAACAACCTCCTTGGCCTTCTGCAGGATCATGATCAGAGACTCCTTTTTTTTTTTTTTTTGACAGCTCTG